>Ga0187893_10001024_pt1 | contig 69877 bp, 79 predicted proteins | sample MA1701074metaG_FD_139574 | JGI IMG/M metagenome (GOLD analysis project Ga0187893, IMG submission 139574) | White microbial mat communities from a basaltic lava cave in the Kipuka Kanohina Cave System on the Island of Hawaii, USA - MA170107-4 metaG ...
ACGTGCAGGTACGCATCTACGAAAACACGGCCGTGGAGACCGGCCTGTCAACAATGATCGGACAAGACAAAGGCAAGACCGTGCCTCGTGACACTCGGTTTACTCGCGTCTGGGTGAAGCAGCGCGGGCGTTGGCGCTTGGTTGCCAACCACTACTCCGTACGGCCGCATTAACCTTGAGCTACATGCGCGCTAAACAGCATGTGACGCCTAACAAGGCGCTGCAGCGGACGGTCCGCTCGCTGCGCTCGCGGCCCGCCGCTGAGCGCCGACGTTAGGCGGCGAACCTCCAGCCATGTATGTCGGCAGTTGTCACTGTGGAGCAGTCACCATCGAAGTCGCGAATCTGCCGTCGGCTGTCATCTCCTGCAACTGTTCAGTCTGCCGCCGCACTGCGGGTCTTTGGGCGCGATTCCCCCGGTTGGCTGTGCGCATCGCCGGCCATCCTGAAAACACGATCGAGTATGTCTGGGGTGACAAAACATTGCGGAACCTTCGGTGCAAGGTCTGCGGCTGTAATACACATTGGGAGCCGCTAGACAGCACACAGGACTATGTGGGAATTAACATGCGCAACTTTGATCCTGCAGTATTGAGCTCGTTGCCGGTTCGTAAGTTCGACGGAGCCGACACTTGGACATTCATCGACTGAGTCTATGCAGTTCGCCGCCTAACCATGCGTTGGAGCGGTCCGTGAAAGGCTCAAGCGAGCGCGCCTCGCGCGGCCTGCTCAACGCGGACGTTAGGTCCAATGGATAGGAACAGGTGAATACCCAATGGCGCCTGGCATTCGACCGGGAAATTGCTCTTGCCAGAGAGCTAATTGCCGCCGGGGATCAGGAGCGCGCCTTTCAGTACCTCGAGCGCGCTCACGTCATTGGCCAGACCTTCGTGGGTGCACATACGAAGGCCCATTGGCTGATGTTCACGTTGGAAGTCCGTCGAAGGCGAGTTGCTGCCGCATTTGGGCAAGCCGTTCGACTCGTCCTGGGTGCAATTGGATCGGCCATCGGCGTTGTTCCAACAGGCAATACGGGCGGTACTGACATCAGCATGTTCAAGCGCCTGCCCATCACGCCAGAGCTGCAAAAGATCATCGATGGCTCTTCATCTGACCCTGGGGGACGGTAACGTGGGTTACCTTGTGGGCGCGGGGTTGGCGCTTTCGGTCAGTCTAATGGCCACGTTGCTGGGCCTGGACCGCGACCGGGCGTTCTATCCCACAATCATGATCGTGATTGCCTCGTACTACGGGCTGTTTGCGGTCATGGGCGGTTCAGTCCAGATACTCGCGCTGGAGTCCATTGCCATCGTCGCGTCTCTAGCCGCTGCGATTGCCGGGTTCAAGCGTTCGCTGTGGCTGGTAGTAGCATCCTTGGCCGCACATGGCGTGTACGACCTTGGGCATGGTCAGTTGATCACCAACCCGGGCATGCCGCTCTGGTGGCCAGCCTTTTGCTCGGCCTTCGATCTGGTAGCAGCCGCATACCTGGCTTGGCTCCTATCGCGCTCGAAAGTCCGTGCTGCTGCGACCTGACAATGCGTACGTTTGGTGGCAGAAGGAGAGTCGCATGCGCCGAATCGTATCCCTGGTCGTACTTGCGGTCGTGTCACCTGCCGCATGCGCATCAGATCCCAGTGGCCTCGCGTCGGTCATGCTCCTTCAATTGGCGCTGCTCGCTTGGCCCCTGGTCCTGCCGTTGTTCTACCTCGCGCCGCGGAAGAACAAGCCTTACTCCTACTTCCTCCTTGTCGTGCTGACCTTTGGCTCGCTGGGCATCGTAGCGTTGCCTGAGCTGCTCTTTACAATCATTGCTGCGTGGTTCTCTGCCGAAGACTTCGCTTTTCGATGGGTCGTGCCGCTCAACATTGCCAAGCACGCGATCGCATTTATCTTCTGCCTGTGGTATTTGCCTCGATTCAGAAAGCTCCTAAAGGTGGAATAGTTTCCTGCCACCTGACTATGCGATGCAGCGTTCAGCGCCGATCGCCATCTGACAGGTGCGACGCCATGGCCATCCGCATCGTCAGGCTGGGCAGTCCGCGAACGCCGAATGAAGGGATTCGCATCGGAGCAGTACGCCGCCCGCCTCGCGGAGTGCCGAAGTCAAAGTTTGCGAGCCAGAACTGGTACGACGTCTGGTTCCCGAATCTTGCACCGAGCGTCGCGACCTTGAAGCTCGGTCATCGGGCCAGAACCCCGGCGCAGTGGTCCGCGTTCGTCCGCAAATATCGCGCCGAGATGGCGACTCCCGAGAACAGCCGAGCCATCGCATTGCTTGCCGCGCTCTCGCATGAGAGCAACTTCTCCATAGGGTGCTACTGCGAAGACGAAGCGCGGTGCCATCGATCCGCGTTGCAGGACCTGCTTGCTTCCGCTGGCGCGGCGCTATACTCCAGGCCGGCTGTCGCATAGCGGACGGTGGGACTCGAAGAATCCGAATCGCATCAGGGGGACATCATGAACTGGTTTCTTCTCGCGCTGAAGAAGTACGCGGAGTTTTCAGGCCGCTCGCAACGGTCGGAATACTGGTTTTTCATACTCTTCTATTGCCTGATCCTCATCGCGTTGGTCTTCGTAGATACCATGACAGGCCTGATAAACGCTGCATACGGCATCGGCCTTCTCAGCGGCGTCTTCGGCCTGGCGATGCTGATCCCGTCGATTTCGGTTGCCGTGCGGCGGCTCCACGACATCGGCCGCACCGGCTGGTGGATCCTAATAGGGCTGGTACCCCTCATTGGCTTCATCGTGCTGCTGATTTTTTACGTCCAGGACAGCCAACCTGGTACGAATGCATACGGGCCGAATCCGAAAGAAGCGACTGCCTGATCGGCAGGCGTGGGCCCGCCCGCGCGAACCGATAGGACCAAGGTCCAATAGATCGGGCTTTTAAACTTGCGGTCTGCTATCAGATTACAAAGAAGGTATTTCCACATGAAAGATGGGTCGCGATTCTTCGTTCTGTTGGCCGTACTGGCCGCAATGCCCGTGCTGGCGTTCGCCCAGGGCGGCAAGCCCAACATCCTGATTATCTGGGGCGATGACATCGGCCAGTTCAACGTCAGCGCCTACAACCAGGGCGTCATGGGTTACAAGACGCCGAATATCGACAGCATCGCCAGGGAAGGCGCGCTGTTCACGGACTGGTACGGGCAGCAGAGCTGCACCGCCGGCCGCGCGGCCTTCATCACCGGCCAATCGCCGATACGCACGGGTCTCACCAAGGTCGGCCTGCCGGGCGCGCTGGAAGGCATGAAGAAGGAAGATCCGACGATCGCGACACTCCTGCGCGCGCAGGGCTACATGACTGGCCAGTTCGGCAAGAACCACCTGGGCGACCGCGACGAGATGCTGCCGTCGAACCATGGTTTCGACGAGTTCTTCGGCAATCTCTACCACCTGAACGCCGAAGAGGAGCCCGAGCATCCCGACTATCCGAAGAATCCGGAGTTCAGGAAGCGCTTCGGTCCGCGCGGCGTCATCCACAGCTTTTCCGACGGCCGCATCACAGACACCGGACCGTTGACCCGCAAGCGCATGGAGACCATCGACGAGGAAGTGACGGCCAAGGCGCTCGACTTCATGGAGCGGGCGAAGAAGGCGGACAAGCCGTTCTTCATCTGGTGGAATTCCACGCGCATGCACATCTTCACCCACCTGAAGAAGGAGTCAGTCGGCAAGACGGGGCTCGGCATCTATCCGGACGGCATGGTCGAGCACGACGGCCACGTGGGCCAGGTGCTGGCGAAGTTGAAGGAGCTCGGACTCGACAAGAACACGATCGTCATGTACTCAACGGACAACGGCGCCGAGTCAATGAGCTGGCCCGATGGTGGCACGACCATGTTCCGCGGCGAGAAGAATACGAATTGGGAGGGCGGCTACCGCGTGCCAACCCTGATCAGGTGGCCCGGGGTCATCAAGCCCGGCACGATCGTCAACGACATCGCAGCGCATGAAGACATGCTGACGACACTCGTGGCCGCGGCAGGCGATGCGACCGCCAAGGAAGACCTGATGAAGGGACGCACGATCGGGGACCGGACCTACAAGGTCCACCTCGATGGCTACGACCTGGCGCCCGCGCTCAAGGGTCAGGCTGCGTGGCCCCGTCATGAGTTCATCTACTGGACCGATGACGGCAGCGTCGCGGCGCTGCGCTATGACCAGTGGAAGATCACATTTCTGAGGCAGAACGCCCATGGGCTGCATGTCTGGATCGAGCCGTTCGAAGTCCTTCGGGCGCCGTTGCTCGGTAACCTGCGCGCGGATCCGTTCGAGCGCGCCGAGTACGAGGGCTATGGCTATAACCAGTGGTTCGCAGAGCACATGTTCCTGTTCGCACCGGCGGGCGCATACGTTGGGCAATGGCTGCAGAGTTTCCGTGAATTCCCGCCACGTCAAAAACCTGGCAGTTTCAACCTCGAACGCGTCATGGAAGCGGTAACGAAGCCGCAGGGCAGCGGCAGTTAACCGAGCCGTCGAAGGCCAGATTGAGGGTCGAACAACGGGCCGCACGCCCTTCGGGTGCGGCCCGAGCTTCCTGGAGGCATGTCATGAAACGCGTTTCCCATCAGGTGGCGACGATCGCGATCCTGACCGCTCTGCTCAGCTTCGCCTCGACCGCGCGCACCGCCGATCCCTTGCCTTCCTGGAACGACGGCGCGGCCAGGCGGTCGATCGTCGCCTTCGTCGAGCGCGTGACGCGCGAAGGATCGCCCGACTTCGTGCCCGTCGCGGAACGCATCGCGACCTTCGACAACGACGGCACCCTCTGGGCCGAGCAGCCGATCTACTTCCAGGTCATGTTCATGGCGGATCGCGTCAAGGCGCTGGCACCGCACCATCCCGAGTGGACGACCAAGGAGCCGTTCGCGTCGCTGCTGAAAGGCGATCTGGCAGGACTCACGGCGGGCGGCGAAGCCGGCGTCGCGGAATTGATCGCGGTCACGCATTCGGGAATGACGACGGAGGAATTCAGCCGCATCGTGAGCGACTGGATCGCCAAGGCGAAGCATCCCAAGTCGGGCCGTCCACTCACCGAGATGGTTTACCAACCGATGCGCGAGCTCCTCGACTACCTCCGCTCCAGCGGCTTCAAGACTTACATCGTCTCCGGCGGCGGCATCGAGTTCATGCGTCCCTGGACGGAACGGGTCTACGGCATACCGCCGGAGCAGGTCGTGGGGTCCACAGGCGCACACCAGTACGAGATCCGCGGCGGCCAGCCGGTCCTCGTCAAGCTTCCCCTGCTGGTCCTCAACGACGACAAGGAAGGAAAGCCGGTCGGCATCCAGCGCCACATCGGCCGCCGCCCGATCGCCGCCTTCGGCAACTCCGACGGCGACCTGCAGATGCTGCAGTGGACCTGCATCGCCGATGGCCCGCGTTTCTGCCTGTACGTTCACCACACGGACGCGGCACGCGAGTGGGCTTATGGCCGCGAGTCGCACATCGGCAAGCTCGACAAGGGCCTCGACGAGGCGAAGGCGCGCGGCTGGACCGTCGTCAGCATCAAGGACGACTGGAGGAAGGTGTTCGCGTACCAGTGAAGCCGGATTCCAAGGACGCAAAGCCGCGCGGCAACAAGTGGATCGCGGCGGCCGTGATCGTGGTCGCTGCCGCGGCCGGCATCACCTTCGCTCTCCTGGCGCGTGATCCGCAGGCGCCGCGCGAAGAACCGGCGCAGGCCGCGGACATGGCCGCGACGCCGCCGGCATTCGGTCCAACGATCCCGAACATCGCCGCACCTCCCGGCCCCGCCCCTGAAAGCATGATCTGGATCCCGGGCGGCGAGTTCTCGATGGGTGCCGTCGACCCGCTCGGAAAGGATGCTAACGCCGTCGGCATGCAGGCGACTACCGATTCGCGGCCGATCCATCGCGTGTACGTGGACGGCTTCTGGATGGACAGGACGGAAGTCACCAATGAGCAGTTCGAGGCATTCGTCAAGGCAACGAAGTACGTAACCGTTGCCGAGCGCAAGCCGCTGGCGGAGGATTTTCCGGGAGCGCCGTCCGAGAACCTGATCGCAGGCTCGGTGGTGTTTTCTCCGCCCAATCATGCGGTGCCGCTCAATGATCATTTCCAGTGGTGGGCGTACATCGCCGGCGCGAACTGGCGCCACCCGGACGGACCTGAAAGCGACTTGAGGGGCCGCGAGCAATATCCCGTCCTGCACATCGCCTATGAGGATGCCGAGGCCTATGCGAAGTGGGCCGGGAAGAGGCTTCCAACCGAGGCGGAATGGGAGTTCGCCGCGCGCGGCGGCCTCGCCGGGCAGGTTTATCCCTGGGGCAACGAGTTCTTGAAGGATGGTGATTGGATGGCAAACACCCACCAGGGTCACTTCCCCAATGTGGACACGCAGGCGGATTCCTATCACGGCGCCGCGCCTGTCGCGCAGTACCCGCCGAATGGCTACGGGCTCTACGACGTGGCCGGCAACGTCTGGGAGTGGACGAGCGACTGGTATCGGCCCGATTACTATTCGGAACTCGAGGAAGCCGGCGGCGTCGCGCGCAATCCGCAGGGTCCCGGTGATTCACACGATCCAGGCGAACCCGGGGTGCCGAAGCGCGTCCATCGCGGCGGTTCGTTCCTGTGCACCGAGCAGTACTGCTCGCGTTACATGGTCGGCACGCGCGCCAAGGGTGAGCCGTCGACCGGCACCAATCATCTTGGATTCCGGCTGGTCAAGGCAGCCAACTGACACGAATGCGATTTATGCGACGTCGCTTCATGCCGACGCCGGAACTGGAAAGCCCCCACCCCGCATTCGATAGGATGAGCGCCTTTCGACCTGGCGATCGGCATGAGGAGACGGGGTCTTGGCGAAGCAAGTCGACGATGAATTCTATGACCGCGCGGATGAACATATCCGCATCGCAACCGGGCAATTGGGCGATGTCTCCAGCGGAAGAGTCAGCGCGTCCATGATGTACGCCTGCGCGCGCTTCAATGTCTGGGTCGGCGCAAGCGGCAGGACTTCCCCCGACGAGGTCCGAAAGGCTTACGGCGAGACGATCGAGTATTTCGTCGCCGAATATCGCAAGATGCTCGTAAAGAATCTCGACGACTACGTCGAGAACTTCGACCGTTACGTGCCGCAAGTCCCGGAAAAGAGCTGAGTGAGGATCGAAATGTGCCGCTGATCGTCATTTCGATCCTGATCCAGCTGGCCCTGGTCGTACACATCATCAAGACCGGACGAAACACCACCTGGGTGTTCATCGTCCTGATCTTCCCGCTCATCGGCTCGCTGGCTTATTTCATCGTCGAATTGCTTCCGGAACTCACCGGCAGCCGGACCGCACGCACGGCCAAACGCAACATAGCCAAAGCGATCAACCCGGAACGGGAGTTGCGCGACGCCATCGACCGCTACTCGGTTGCGAGCACCGCACAGAACGCCATGCGACTCGCCGAGCTGTACGTGGAGCGCGGCAACAACTTCGAGGCCAAGCAGCTTTACCTGCGCACCCTGTCGGGTGTGCATGAGGACGATCCGGAGCTGTTGCTCGGGCTCGCCAAAGCGCACTTCGGCCTGCGTGAGTATGACGACGCCTTGAAGCGCCTGGACCTCCTGAAGGCAATGCATCCCGACCGCACGTCGCCGGATGGCCACCTGCTGTACGCCCGCGCACTCCAGGAAGCCGGAAGGATTCCGGATTCCGTCAAGGAGTATGAGTCGCTGGTCTCCTATTACCCGGGACCGGAGCCGGCGTGCCGCTACGCGATGATCCTCAAGGACCGAGGCGATCCCGATCGCGCGCGTGTCCTGCTCGAAGGCGTCGTCAAGACCGCCGGCCGTTCAGGTAAGCATTACAACGCGCTTCACAAGGAGTGGGTTGCGCTCGCGCGGCGCGAAACCCAGGGCTAGCGGTGCTGAAGACGTACCACGGGAGCTGTCACTGCGGCGCAGTCACGTTCGAGGCGGATCTCGACCTGACGCAGAGCTCTTACCGGTGCAACTGCTCCATCTGCCGGCGCACGCGCTTCTGGCCCGTGATTGCGAAGCCCGATGGCTTTCGCCTGCTCTCCGGCGAGGCAGAGCTGACGAAGTACGTATTCGGCGCCAAGAAGAACCACCACTTGTTCTGCAGGCACTGCGGCGTCCGGAGCTTCGGCGTCGGCAACGTGACGCCGATCGGCAAAATGTACGGCGTCAATCTCGGCTGCCTGACGGACGTCACCGATCAGGAACTTGCGCGGATTCCCATCACCTACGTCGATGGCCTGAATGACAGGTGGCAAAATGCTCCGGAGTTTTTCAAACACCTCTGAGGTTAGGACATGGCAGAGCAGGTACGCCGCATGAACCCGTTCATTCGTGCAATCGCGCTGGTCGCTGCAAGTCTTGCCGCCTGGACCGCCGGAGCGGCCGACGTTGGCCTCGTCGGAGCCTGGCGGTCGTCGCTTCAGTTCGAGACCGGAGCCTTCGCCGCGATCAAGAACCTGGAGTTCATGTATGTCTTCAATGCGGGCGGAACGCTGACCGAATCCTCCAACTACGACAGCGCGCCACCCGTCCCGCCCGCTTACGGTGTCTGGCGCGAGGTCGGCCCGAACGAGTTCGAGGCGAAATACGAGTATTTCGCGACTACGCCATCGGCCGAGGCCGAATTCCTGAAAGGCGCGGGCTGGCTCCCGTCCGGTCGCGGCGTGTTCACCGAGCGCATCAAGCTCTCGGCCGACGGCCAGAGCTTTGCGTCCATAATCCGCTACCAGGCGCTCAATGAGCGCGGCGAGCCCGTGGAAGGCGGCGGCGAAGCCAAGGGGCAGGCTACGAGAATCCGGTTCTGATTCCATGATCTCCAGACGCGACCTGATTCGCGAAGCCGGCGCCCTCGCCAGCCTCCCCCTGATCAGCGGGCCTGCGATTGCGGCGCTGTCGCGCCAGCAGGCCGACCTGATCCTGCACAACGGCAACGTCATCACCATCGATCCGCGCAACCCGCGCGCCGAGGCCATTGCCATCGCGGGTGATCGCATCCTCGCCATCGGCAGCAACCCCGAGATCGAGGGCCTTGCGAGCAGCGGCACGAAGAAGATCGACGTCGGCGGAAAAACCGTCGTTCCCGGCTTCATCGACGCCCATACGCACCCCGCTTACTCCGGACGTCGACATCTTCGGTTCGTGGACTGCGACTTGAGATCAGTCGCCGCGATCCAGGCAGCGATTCGCGAGCGTGCGAGCCAGACGCCCGAGGGTGATTGGGTCGTCGGCTTCAAGTACGACGACACGAAGACCGCCGAGCGCCGCTTCCTGACGCGCGAGGACCTGGATGCTGCTGCGCCGTCGCATCCGGTGTTTATCGAGCATCGCGGCGGACACACGGCCTACGTGAACTCGCTTGCGTTAGAGCGCGCGGGCATCCCGGAGAGTGCTGCCGACCCGTCCGGAGGCGCGTTTGGTCGCGATGCCTCGAACCGCCTCACGGGGCGCCTGATGGAACGCGCGACCGCCCCGTTCATCGAGAAGATCCCCGCCTTCGGCACGTACAGCCGGGACGAAGACCGCGAGGCCGTCAAGCTCATTTCCGCGATGCTGGCGAAGACCGGCGTCACGTCGGCGACCGATGCCTATGGCACGCCTGAAGATCTTCGCGCCTACCAGGATACGCATGCCGCCGGCGAGCTGCGGACTCGCATCTACTGCATGATCGGATCGGAGCACATCGACCAGATGCTCAATGCGGGCGTCCGGACGGGCCTCGGCGGCGATTGGGTGCGCGTCGGCGGCATGAAGTTGACCTGCGACGGCTCCATCTCGGAACGAACCGCGCGGCTTTCGCAGCCTTACGTCGGCCGCCCCGACGACTACGGAATAATCGTCACCTCGGAGGAGGAGCTGTATGCGGAGGCGCGCAAGGCTCACGAAGCCGGCTGGCAGATCGGAATCCACGCGAACGGCGACGTGGGCATCGGCATCGTCGTCGGGATCTACGAGCGGCTCCAGCGCGAAATGCCCCGGCGCGACCCGCGCTTCCGCATCGAGCATTGCACGATCATCAACGACGACCTCGTGCGGCGAATTCGCGCGCTCAATGCCATTCCGACGCCGTTCTCGACTTACGTGTACTTCCACGGCGAGAAGATGACGGAGTACGGCGAAGAGAGGCTCGACTGGATGTTCGCGCTTCGCAGCTTCCTCGATGCCGGCGTCATGGCCACGGAAGCCTCCGACTATCCGCCGGGCCCGTTCGAGCCGATGATGGCGCTGCAATCGATGGTGACGAGGACTGACATCACCGGCAAGGTCTGGGGCCCGAGCCAGAAAATCACGGTGGAGGAAGCGCTGAAAGTCGCGACGCTGCACGGCGCCTATGCTTCGTTCGAGGAGCACGACAAGGGCTCGCTCGAAGCAGGAAAGCTCGCCGACCTCGTCGTGCTCGGCCGGAATCCCCTGACCGAGGATCCGTCGAGCCTGATCTCGATTCCGATCGAGCGGACCATGGTCGGCGGGCGCTGGGTGTTCGAGGCCTGATGCGGGGATTCCAATGAAGAAGCAGGAACGCTTGACGTCGCGTCGCGACATTCTCGAAGCCGCGGTCGCGGTCGGGAGCCTCGCCGCCGCCACGCCGCTTCAGCGCGCGCTAGCTGCGGCAGTGTTCACGCCGACGCAAACGAGGGGGCCGTTCTACCCGATCACGCGGCCGCTCGACAGTGATGCCGATCTCACGGTCGTGAAAGGCCAGTCGGGCCGTGCCGAAGGCAAGATCGTTCACCTGATGGGTCGAGTCCTCGACCAAAACGGCAAGCCCGTGGGCGACGCAAGGATCGAGTTGTGGCAATGCAACGCCAGGGGGCGTTACGCGCATCCAGCCGACGTCAATCCCGCGCCGCTCGACCCGAACTTCCAGGGCTTTGGCATGCAGGCGACCGACGACGATGGCCAGTTCCGCTTCAAGACGATCAAGCCCGCGGCCTATCCGATCGGGCCCATGAATCCGGATGCCATCCGCACGCCGCATATCCATTTCGACATCGCGGGCGGCAAGACGCGTCTCGTGACGCAAATGTATTTCCCGGGCGAGCCAGAAAACGACCGCGACATCATCTTCAACGGCCTGTCGGCCGGGGAGCGGGTCGCCGCAACGGCGAAAATCCTGCCGCCCACCGCCGATCTCGAACCCGAATCGATGATCGCGCGCTGGGACATCGTGTTGCGGTCCGACATCGTGCTGCAAGCGGAGTGAAGTTTCAGCGATTTCACGACTCGCAGCTTCCGGACCTGATGACCTGGTTCCGGAATGCCGACGAGACCCGGACCTGGGGCGGCCCGCCGTTTCGCTTCCCATTCACGGAAGCGACATTCCGGGAAGACGCGAAGCTCACGAGCCTTGCCACCTGGTCGCTCGTCGAGGGGGAGGACACGCTCGCCGCCTTCGGGCAATGCTACCTGCGTGTCGGGCGTTGCCACTTCGGCCGGGTGGCGGTGTCCCCCAAACTCCGCAGTCACGGCCATGGCACGCGGCTCATCCGCGAAATGGCCCGCTGGGGCTCGGCCGAATTCGGCGTCGACGAATACTCGCTGTTCGTGATCGCAAGCAACCCGCGCGCGATCGCGCTCTACCGCCGGCTCGGCTTCGCAGAGATGCCTTATCCCGAGCCGTCGCCCGAGCTCGATACCTTCATCTACATGGTTGCGACGAAGCTCGAACCCTAGCGGCTACTTTTTCTTGAGCTCGTGCAGGATGATCGAGTTGCCCTCGGAATCGAGGATGACCGACATCCGGCAAACCGGCGAGTGGAACATGTCGGCCTTGTATCGCACGCCCTTGGCCTTGAGGTCGGCATTGACCTTGTCGAGGTCGTCGACCTCGAGAGCAACGCTTGCGCCGGCGTCCTCGTAGGGCTTCATGTCCTTGTTTCCGAAGAGCGCGAGGCAGCCGCCGCCCGGCAGGTCGTACTCCGTCCAGACGCCGTCCGGGGACTTGCTGCCGGTCTTGAGGCCGAGCGTTTCCCCATAAAACGCCCGCGCACGCTTCCAGTCCTGCACGGGATACATCGTGAATGCTACTTTCCTGAACATGGCGGCACCTCCGCCGCAATTATCGCCGCTTCGGGCGGCAGGGTACGACCCGCATGTTGCTGGCCGATGTCCGCCGGATGGCAATGGCGCTGCTCGGAACGACCGAGTCGCCGCATCACCGGTACACGTCCTTCCGCGTGCGCGGCCGCATCTATGCCACGGCGCCAACGGAGGGCGGCTCGCTGCACGTCTTCGTCGATGAACAGGATCGCGACCGCATGGTCGTCCTGTACCCCGACACCTACGAAAAGCTCGGATGGGGCAGGAAGATCGTCGGCCTGCGCGTCAATCTGGATAGCGCGCGGCCGGACGACGTGCGGGCGCTGCTTCGCATCGCCTGGCAGAGAAAACTGGGCAAGCGGTCATGACCGTCGTCATTCGTCCAGTTTCGCAGGCCGACATTCCTGCCCTGCTGCGGCTGGTCGAGGAATACTGGCGGTTCGAGGACATCAGCGGCTTCGATCCGGCGCGCGTCACCGTCGAGCTCGAGCGGCTGCTCGCCGAAACGACGCTCGGCAGCGCCTGGATCGCGAGCGCCGGCCGCGATGCGGCGGGCTATTTGATTGCGGTCTACGTGTTCAGCCTCGAGCACCTGGGCCTCACCGCCGAGATCGACGAGTTCTTCGTCCTGCCGTCGTTCCGCGGACGCGAGACAGGCTCGAAACTGCTGAGAATTGCCGAGGAGGAGTTCGTCCGGCGCCGGTGCACCAACGTCTCGCTCCAGCTCGGGCGCGGAAACGAAAAGGCGCGGATGTTCTACCGGCAGCATGGCTACGGCGAGCGCGCGGGCTACGAGCTGCTGGACAAGATGCTGCCGCGCGGATAACCAGGAGCGAAAAGGGGACAAAGATGGCGAAAGTGAAGACACGTGTGGCCGAGGCCCGCGATCTCGATGCGGTCGCACCGCTGTTCGACGGCTACCGGCAGTTCTACGAGAAGCCGGCGGATCTCGCCCTCGCCCGCCGCTACCTCAGCGAGCGGTTCCAGCGCAAGGAATCGGTGGTGATCGTCGCGGAGAACGCGGAAGGCGAAATCGTCGGCTTCACGCAGCTCTACCCGGCGTTCTGCTCGGTGCTCGCCGACCGCACCTTCGTGCTTTACGACCTCTTCGTCACGCCCTCGGCGCGAGGCACCGGCGCGGGCCGCGCGCTCATGGAAGCCGCGGAAGCGCATGGCCGCAAGTCCGGCGCCGCGCGCCTGGAGCTGCAGACGGCGAAGACGAACAAGGTCGGGCAGTCGCTCTACGAGTCCTGCGGATGGAAACGGGACGAGCTCTTCTACAACTACACGAAGGGCCTGGGCGCTCCTTAATCGGCCTGGTACCTGAACCTACGCACCTACCGCTAGAGTACGGGCAGTGCGCATTGCGCGGCGGATGACAGGGTTATTCACGCGCCAGGGTGTCATTGCGGCTCGAACAGGAGCAATATTGCGCCCCGGACTGGGCGGTCAGGCCTTCACAGGGGAGAATTCACATGGGCCGCGCAATGGCTTTCCTCTACGGGATCGTCTGCTACGTAATTTTCCTCGGAACGTTTCTTTACGCCATCGGCTTCGTCGGCAATTTCGCCGTGCCGAAGTCGATCGACACCGGCATGCCGGGGCCATTCGGCATGTCGCTCCTCGTCAATGCCGTGCTTCTCGGGATATTCGCCGTCCAGCACAGCGTAATGGCGCGGCCGGGCTTCAAGGCCGTGTGGACGAAGGTCGTGCCGAAGTCCGTCGAGCGCAGCACCTACGTGCTGCTTGCGAGTCTCGCGCTGATCCTGCTGTTCTGGCAGTGGCGTCCGATGACGGACATCGTGTGGAGCGTCGACAACGAGCTCGCGCGCATGATGCTGTGGGCCTTGTTCGTGGTCGGCTGGCTGATGGTGCTGCTGAGCACGTTCCTCATCAACCATTTCGACCTGTTCGGGCTCCGCCAGGTGATGCTCAACTTTCGCGGCCAGCCGTACACGGACCTTCCGTTCCGCGTCGTGTTCTTCTACCGGCTCGTGCGGCATCCGCTCTACCTTGGCTTCCTGGTCGCATTCTGGTCCGCTCCTACGATGACCGTAGGCCACCTCGTATTTTCGATTGCGACGACGGCCTACATCCTGATCGCGATCCAGCTCGAGGAGCGGGACCTGGTGAAGTTCCACGGCCAGGCCTACGTGGAATACCGCAGGCGAGTCTCGATGATCCTGCCGATCCCGAAGTAATCCGAAAAGGGGACAGTCACATTTAAAAGTGACTGTCCCCTTTGAGCACCCCTCCAAAACCGAACTTGTCGATTCGGGGTCTCTCCAAACGATTAACCAATAGAAACAATCGTCAGGAGACCCGATCATGCCCAAGCCACGCATCACGCCCTGCCTGTGGTTCGACAGCCAGGCCGAGGAAGCCGCGAAGTACTACGTCGGCATCTTCAAGAACTCGAAGGTCGGAAAAATCGGCCGCTACAGCGAAGCCGGCCAGGAGCAACACCAGCGCCCGCCCGGGTCCGTGATGATCGTCGAGTTCGAGCTCGACGGACAGGTGTTTACCGCGCTGAACGGTGGCCCGATCTTCAAGTTCAACGAGGCGGTTTCGCTCCAGGTGCGGTGCAAGGACCAGAAGGAAGTCGACTACTACTGGAACAGGCTCAGCGCCGGCGGCGACCCGAAGGCGCAGGTCTGCGGCTGGCTCAAGGACAAGTACGGCCTGTCGTGGCAGATCGTGCCGGAGGTCGTGCCGAAGCTCCTCGCCGACCACACCTCGCCCAAGTCGAAGCGCGCGATGGTGGAGATGATGCGCCAGAAGAAGCCGGATATCGACGCGATTCAGAAAGCCTACGACGGCTGATACGCTCTGCGCTTCACGCTGCGCGGGAGGGTTTGCATGAGGCGCCGAATCGCGTTTCTCGCCGCTTTCCTCGGCTGGCCTACCGTCTGCCTGGCGTCGGATCCGACAGGCCTGTTCGTCCTGCTCTTCGGGGTCCCGTCGGTCCTGCTAGCCGTTGTCTTCGCGGCGATTGCGTGGAATGCACCGCGAGGCGGCGCCGTCCTCTGCGGGATGCTGTTGATCTCGGACCTGCCGCTCGTCGCCTGGGCGAGCCGCGTCGGCTACATGGACAGCGCGGGCATCTGGCTGATCCTGTCCATCTCGATCGCGGTGATCGGCCTCTTCATTTCGCTCAACCGCATGGTCTGGCCGGCGAAAAAGCCCGAAGCAATGGATGGTGACCCCTAAGTGCGAACGCAACTGGAAAAAGCGGAGGCCTTCCGCGCGCTCCATGCGCGCAAGCAGGCATTCATCATCCCGAACCCCTGGGATGTCGGCACGGCGCGGATCCTCGCGCGACTCGGCTTCGAGGCGCTTGCGACGACGAGCGCGGGATTCGCGTTCTCCTCCGGCCTGCGGGACAACGAGGTCGGTCGGGACGCCATGCTCGCGCATGTTGCGGAAATCGCGGCGGCGACCGGGCTGCCCGTCAGCGCCGATCTCGAAAACGGCTTCGGCGACGATCCGAAGCTGGTGGCAGAAACGATCCGGCTCGCGGCCGAGGCCGGCGTCGTCGGCGGCTCGATCGAGGACTCCATCGACCGTCCGGGCGAAAAGGTCTATGAGCTCGCTTTCGCGGTCGATCGCATTCGCGCCGCGGTGGAGGCAAAGCGCGCGCTGCCCTTCCCGTTCACGCTGACGGCGCGTGCCGAGAATTACCTCGTCGGGATCCCGGACCTGAAGGACACGATCCGCAGGCTCCAGGCATACCAGGAAGCCGGAGCGGACGTGCTCTATGCGCCTTGCATCACGACCCGCGAGGAGATCACCGCAGTCGTCGGCTCGGTCGATCGCCCCGTGAATTTCCTGATGGGCACGCAGCCGCAGCGCTTCACGCTCGCGGAACTCTCCGACATGGGCGTTCGGCGGGTCAGCGTTGGCAGCGCGCTTGCGACGACCGCGTTCGGCGCCTTCCTGCGCGGCGCGCGCGAAATGAAGGATCGCGGCAGCTTTACCTACGCGAAGGACTCCGCCGGCTTCGGGGAAATCAGCGACTTACTCAAAGGGGACAGTCACATTTGAAGGGGACGTTCACCTTCAAAGAAGGTGGCACGGCGCTTGAAGGTGAACGTCCCCTTCAAATGTGACTGTCCCCTTTCGCTATTGCCAAACGGTGATGTCCTGGACTATATTCACCCTTATGGGTGAATATCGAAATCAGGCGATGGACAACCTGCTCGGGGCCGTGGCGGATTCCACGCGCCGCGCGATCCTGGCCCGGCTCGCGACGGGCGATGCCCGCGTCACCGAAGTCGCTGCCGATTTCCCCATCTCGCTGAATTCCGTCTCCAAGCACGTCCGCATGCTCGAACGCGTCGGCCTCGTGCGGCGCGCCGTGCGCGGCCGGGACCACGTGCTCTCGCTCGACGCCGCCCCACTCGCAGAGGCGGCCGCCTGGATCGAGCATTACCAGCGCTTCTGGGAGGACCGCCTGGGAGCCCTCGACAAATTCGTCACGAACAAACGCAAGCAAAACAGCAAGAGGAAACCGAAATGAACGACACCACTGTCCCAACCGTTACCGTACGGCGAGAAATCGCCGCCCCCGCGCAGGAACTGTTCGACGCCTGGCTCGATGCGAGGAGCCTGGCCGTCTGGCTGCGTCCCGGCGGCACGATGCGCACGACCGCCAAGGTCGATCCGCGGGTCGGTGGAGCGTTCGAAATCATCATGCACACCGAGTCCGGACCCGTCCCGCACACGGGCACCTACAAGGAGATCGACCGCCCCCGCCGCCTCGTCTTCACATGGAATTCGCCGTACGCAAAGAACAACGATTCGCTAGTGACGGTGGAATTCCGGCCGGCCCGCGGGGCAACCGAAATCGTGCTGACGCACGAGAAACTCCCGAGTGCCGAGTCTGCCGCCGGCCACACCAAGGGCTGGACCGACGCGATCGCGCTCCTCGAGGAGACCTACGTCGAGCAGCGTTCGACCGCCTGACCCACGGTGTACGATTCGGGTGGATGCTGCTGTTCCTCCGGAATCTGGCATTCACCCTCATCGTGCCCGGCACGGTCGCCGTGTACGTGCCGCTGTATGTCGCGCGCCATGAACCCATCGGGTCCGGCTTCGAGCTGATCGCCGGTTCGCTGCTGGTCGCCCTCGGCACGGCGATATTTCTCGCTTGCCAGTGGGATTTCGCGTTCCACGGGCGCGGCACGCCCGCGCCCATCGACGCGCCGCGGAAATTCGTGTCGCGCGGCCTGTACCGCTACGTCCGCAACCCCATGTACCTCGGCGTGCTGACGGCTATCCTCGGATGGGCTACGCTGTTTCACACGACACGGCTGCTCTGGTATGCGCTTGGCGTCGCCATCTCATTTCAGCTGTTCGTCCTGTTCTACGAGGAACCACACCTGAAGCGCGTGTTCGGGCGCGAGTACGAGGATTATTGCGCGCGCGTCAATCGCTGGCTGCCGGCAAGGAGGCCCTGAGTCATGCAGATCAAGTTCGTGAGCGTCATGGTCGACGACCAGGAGAACGCGCTGAAGTTTTACACCGAGATGCTGGGTTTCACGAAGCACTCGGACATCCCTCTCGGCGAGTTCCGCTGGCTGACCGTGATTTCGCCGCACGGCGTGATGGGCGCCGAGCTCGTGCTCGAACCCTTGGGTTTCCCGCCGGCGAAGGCGTACCAGAAGGCGTTGTTCGACGCCGGCATTCCGGCCACGGCCTTCACGACCACCGACATCCAGGGCGAATACACGCGTCTCGGCAAGCGTGGCGTGAAGTTCCGCGGCGAACCGCAGGTCATGGGGCCGGTCGCGATCGTTCTCTTCGAGGACACCTGCGGCAACCTGATCAACCTGGTGCAACCGCTCCCCTGATCGTCCACGTAGGAAGTCGCTGACTGATGGGCAGGGAGAACCTCGCCGCCGCCACACGAGTAAGATGCGCGAACCATGAGCGTGCAGGCGAGCCGGTCAGGCGCCGGCGACTTCGATTTCTTCATCGGCCGCTGGCGGGTCCACCACCGCCGCCTCAACGAACGGCTGGCCAGGTGCACGGACTGGACTGAGTTCGAAGGCAGCTGCGAGACCCGGAAAATCCTCGGCGGTCTCGGCAACATGGACGACAACGTGCTCGAACTCCCCGGCGACCCTTATCGGGCTGTGACTCTCCGTGCCTTCAACCCGACAACGTGGCAGTGGTCCATCTGGTGGCTCGACGGCCGCAATCCGGGCTCGCTCGACAAGCCGGTCGTCGGCGGGTTCGAGAACGGCGTCGGCACTTTCTACGCGGAAGACGAGTTCAAGGGCCGGCCGATCCGCATCCGTTTCCTCTGGTTGCTGCCCGCAAGAGACGCGCCACGCTGGGAGCAGGCCTTCTCCGCGGATGCCGGCGCCAACTGGGAAACGAACTGGGTCATGGACTTCACGAGGGTCGCCTGATGATGCGCTCCAGGTCCGTTGCAGTGCTATGGGCCCTCGGAATCCTGGTCGCTACGCCGGCGCGGGCGGCCGACGAAGATGCGCTGATCGGCTTCTGGTCATACGAAACGAGCTTTGGCACGCCGCTCCAGGGCGAGCTGACCGTCGTGCGCCGGGGCGACACCTGGCGCGCCGTCGTCGGCAATGTCGAAACCGAGTTCAAGCCGCAGGGCAGTGACATCCGCTTCAGCTTTCCGGGCGACGCAGGGCGCTACCGCGGAACGCTTGGCGAGCAGGCGATCAACGGCTTCTGGATTCGCCCCGCGGCGACGAAGGACCCGCGCTTCCCCGGCGGATCCAGCCAGGCGTTTGCGACGCCCATGACGCTTTCACTGACGGGCCAGCACACTTTCATCGGCGTCCTTCGCCCGCTCCCGAATCCATTCACGCTCTACCTCAGGATTTTCCGGAGCGACGATGGCACGCTTGTGGCCGCCTTCCGCAATCCCGAGCAGCATTCGCACGGGCCCGCCATGCAGTACCGCCTCGCGCCGGATGGCGATGACCTGCACTTCACCGCGGGCGCGGATCCCGCCGCACCCGAATACCGCCTCGAGGCGAAGTACCTGAGCGGAGCCCAGCGCATCCGCATCGACTGGCCCGACGGCGGCGGCGAGATCGAGCTCGTGCGCCGCACGCCGGAGAACGCAGTGAAATTCTTCCCGCGGCCGCCGGGCAGCCCGCCTTACGCCTACCGGGAGCCTGCGGTGACGACGGACGGCTGGGAAACGGCGCGCGGCCGCGAGCTGGGACTCGACGAAGCCGCGATCGCGCGGATGGTGCAGACCGTCATCGACGGCGATCCGGCGGCGCGGCGGCCATCGCTGATACATTCGCTCCTCGTCGCTTACCGCGGAAAACTCGTCGTCGAGGAGTATTTCTTCGGCCACGAACGGGACCAGCTGCACGATCTGCGCTCCGCTGGAAAGACGTTTTCTTCCGTCCTGCTCGGCGCGGCGATGATGGACGGCGTCAAGATCGGGCCCGACTCGAAGGTCTACGCCCTGATGTCGGCCCGCGAGCCATTCGCCAATCCGGATCCGCGCAAGGCCGAGATCACGCTCGCGCATCTCATGACGCATTCCGCCGGACTCGCCTGCAATGACTACGACGACGCGTCGCCCGGTAACGAGAACACGATGCAATCGCAACGCGAGCAGCCGGACTGGTGGAAGTACACGCTCGACCTGCCGATGGCGCACGACCCCGGCAAGCGCTACGCGTATTGCTCAGCGAACATCAATCTCACTGGCGGCGCGCTCACGACGGCGACGCAGACTTGGCTACCTGAGTACTTCGCGTGGAAGGTCGCCGGGCCGCTGAAATTCGGCCCGTGGCACTGGAACCTGACTCCGAATGACGAAGGCTATCTCGGCGGTGGCGCTTTCCTCCGGCCGCGCGACCTGCTGAAGGTCGGCCAGGCGTATCTCGACGGCGGCGTCTGGAAGGGACACCGTATCGTCAGTGCCGCCTGGGTCAAGGCATCGACGGCGCCCCGCATGAAGATCAATCCTGCGTCGACCGGGCTCAGCGGGGAAGAATTCGACAACGCGTATTTCGAAGGCGAAGACGCGTTTGCCTGGCATCTCAACGGCTTGCGCTCCGGAGAGCGTCGTTACACGGTGTATGCCGCGACGGGCAATGGCGGACAACTGCTGATCGTCGCGCCGGAGCTCCATCTCGCAGCCGTTTTTACCGGCGGAAACTACTTGCAGGGCGGCATCTGGAGCCGCTGGCCTGACCAACTGATCGGCGAATACATCGTTCCATCGATCCAAAAGGGGGGATTGCAATGAAGAACGTCAACTGGGGCCGCTTCGTGCTCGGGGCCCTCATCGTCGCCGCGATCTGTTTCGTGAGCGACGGATTCCTGCACCAGAAGCTGGTCGTCGAGCAGTGGGAAGCTGTCGTCGCGGCGCTCGGCATCAGCTTCAAGGAACACGCCGGCTGGTCGATGGTTTATTTCGTCATCTTCGAGATGGGCCGCGGCTTCCTGACGATGTACGTCTACGTGCTGCTTCGCCCGCGGCTCGGCCCGAGCGCGACGACGGCCACCTGGGCGGGCGTCGTGGCCTGGGTCGCCTACTCGCTCACCGGGCCCGTGCAGTTCATACCGCTCGGTTTCTACAGCGAGAGTCTCTGGATCTCGGTCGGGGCGTATCAGCTCGTCGCGTCCATCATCGCGGCAATCGCGGGCGCGGCGCCATACAAGGAATGAACGCCAAAACATGACGCTTCGCTGGCAACTCGACCAGGACGGTATCGACTGGGAGTTGCTCTCAGAGCTCTATCGCATCGCGCCGCTCGGCGACAAAAGCCCCGAGGACCTCAAGGTCTGCTTCACGAACAGCATGTTCAAGTGCTTCGTGTTCGACGGGGAACTTCTGGTCGGCGCCGGGCGCGCGGTCGCGGATGGGATCGACTGCTCGTACATCTGTGACGTCGCCGTTCACCCCGGTTACCAGGGCCGCGGTCTCGGCAAGGCCATCATCGACAAGCTCCGCGAGTTCTCGGCGACGCACCGCAAGATCATCCTGTACGCAAATCCCGGCAAGGAAGGCTTCTACAGGAAGCTCGGCTTCCTGCCGATGCGCACCGCGATGGCGATCTTCCAGAACCGCGAGCACGCGATCCGGACCGGTTTGGTTGACGAAGCATGAAGGCGAGGAGACAGCCATGAGCATGTACCAGGGAAGCTGTCATTGCGGCCGGATCGCATACGAAGTCGAGGCGGACATCACGGAGGTCACGCAATGCAACTGCTCGCATTGCAGCCGGAAAGGTTATCTCCTGGCCTTCCTGCCCCGGCAGAAGGTCAACATGAAGACGCCCGACTCGAACCTCAGCACCTACAAGTTCAACAAGCACCGCATCACGCATCATTTCTGCAATGTCTGCGGCTGCGCGCCGATCGCATTCGGGAAGGACTCGAAGGGCAACGAAGTCGCCTCGGTCAACGTGCGCTGCCTGCCGGACTTCGACCTGTCCAAGGTCAAGATCAACGAGTTCAACGGACGGAGCCTGTGACACGGAAGTCCACGGATGAAGGAACCTCCAAGCCGCTGATCGACGCCGCTCGGCGCGGCCAGAAGTACCTCGACGAGCTCGGCTCTCGACCCGTATTTCCTCGCCCCGAGAACGTGCGCCGACTCGAGTCTGCACTTGCCACCGACATGCCGGCGGGGCCGACGCCGGCCGATGACGTGCTCGCCTTCCTCGACGACTTCGGCTCCCCGGCGACGGTCGCGTCCGCCGGCGGCCGCTACTTCGGCTTCGTGACGGGCGGCGCCCTGCCGGTAACCGTCGCGGCGCACGCACTGGCAACGGCCTGGGACCAGAACTGCTTCAGCTTCATCAGCTCGCCTGCGGTGCACCTTTTCGATGCGGCAGCGCTCCGCTGGCTGAAAGACATCTTCCACTTGCCGGCCGAGACGGAAGGCGCGTTCGTTCTGGGTGCGACCCTCGCCAACTTCACCTGCCTTGCGGCCGCCCGCCATGAAGTGCTGCGGCGGGTCGGCTGGAACGTCGAGGAGCAGGGACTTCGCGGTGGACCCGAAGTCACGGTGATCGTCGGTGAGGAGGCGCACGGCATCATCTTCAAGGTACTTCCCCTGCTCGGCTTCGGCCGCGCCCACATCCTTCGCGCCCCAGTGGACGACCAGGGCCGCATTCGCGCCAACAAGCTGCCACGGATCAAGGGTCCCGCGCTCGTCTGCATCCAGGCCGGCAACGTGAATTCCGGAGCCTTCGATCCGGCGGAGGAGATCATCGAGAGCGCGCATGCTGCCGGCGCCTGGGTGCACGTGGACGGCGCCTTCGGGCTCTGGGCCCTTGCCTCCCCGAAGCGCTCCCGGCTGATGGCGGGCTTCGAAGCGGCCGATTCCTGGGCGACCGACGCGCACAAGTGGCTGAACGTGCCGTACGACTGCGGCGTCGCCATCGTGCGGCATGCCACGGCCTTGCGCGCGGCGATGTCAATCAGCGGGGATTACCTGTTGCTCGAAAGTCGTGACGCAAGCGGTTTCGCGCCGGATGGATCGCGGCGGGCGCGAGGCGTGGACGTCTGGGCGGCATTGCGGCATCTCGGCCGAAGCGGGCTCGCCGAATTGATCGACCGCCACTGTGACCAGGCGCGCTGGCTCGCGGACCAGCTCGCCCTCGCCGGCGTCGAGGTCCTGAACGACGTCGTTTTGAACCAGGTCGTCGTCGCATTCGGCGACGACGATCGCACGATGAAAGCGATCGCCGCGCTGCAGAAGGCGGGTGACTGCTGGTGCGGCGGGACCCGCTGGCAGGGCCGCGAGGCGATGCGGATCAGCATCAGTTCCTGGGCGACGACGCAGGACGATCTCGAGATCACCTTCCGTGCCATTCTGGCCGCGGCCGACAGGGTATCGTGAAGGGTCAACGGGCACAGAAAGGAATTCACGTCATGCGGAAAGCATCCTGGTTTACGCGATTTTCGAAGAAGGCTGCACAGTTCACCGGCCGGCCCGCCGCTTTCGGCGTTGCCGCCGGCTTCATTCTCGCCTGGTTGATCTCAGGCCCGATCTTCGGTTTCAGCGAAATCTGGCAGCTCGTCGTCAACACGGCCACGACAATCGTCACTTTCCTGATGGTGTTCCTGATCCAGAACACGCAGATCCGCGACACCGCGGCCATTCACATCAAGCTCGACGAGCTGATCCGCGTCACCAGGGGCCACAATGCGTTGATGGATCTCGAGGAACTCGACGAACAGGAGCTCGAGAAGTTTCGCAGGAAATACGAGAAGCTCGCCTCGAAGGCGCGGACGAAGATGGACGAAGGGGACGACGACACCGATAGTCCGGAACCCTGAAGGAGCCCCAACCATGCGATATCTCGCAGCATTACTGCTCGCCGGTCTCGGCCTGACCGCCATCGCGGATGAATTGCCCGTGTTCCGCCAGGGCCTGTGGGAGTTCAACCGGAGCGTCGATGGCGGCGATGGAAGGCCAGTGGCATTGACGACCCAGAAGTGCACCGATCCGACCGCGGACATGAAGGCAAAGAACGAGGCGGCGCTTGGAACCTGCAAGATGACCCCGATCACGCGAAGCGGCGACCTTTACACCTTCACACTCGAATGCACGATTCAAGGCGTTTCGATGAAATCGAAAAGCGTCATTACCGCCGAAAGCGATTCCGCCTATCGCATCGACGTCGAGACCCGGCAGGCCGGTCATACGACGAGAGAGCTGCTGGGAGCGCGGCGGATCGGCGATTGCTGAACAGGAACGTCTTCGGCGCGCCGGCCTGGAGCCTCGCGCTGCCGATCGCGGCCTGTTTGTTGCTGGCCGCGGTCTGGGACCGTCCGCTTGGCTGGGTCCTGCTCTGTGCCGTCGTGGTGACCTTGTTCGCCTCGGTTTTCGCGGCTGTTCACCACGCCGAGGTGATCGCGCTGCGCGTCGGCGAGCCCTTCGGCACGCTGGTCCTCGCGCTCGCCGTGACCGTCATCGAAGCGTCGCTGATCGTCGCGCTGATGCTCTCGGGCGGCAAGGCTGCGAGCGCACTCGCCCGCGACACGGTCTTTGCGACCGTCATGATCATCTGCAACGGCGTCGTGGGCCTTTGCCTGCTGCTCGGGGCGCTGCGTCACCGCGTGCTCGAGTTCCGGGTCGAAGGGACGAACCCGGCGTTCTCGGTTTTGGCAACGCTTGCCACCCTCACGCTGGTCCTGCCCAGCTTCACGGTGACCGAGCCCGGTCCGCGATTCTCGCCCTCGCAGCTCGTGTTCGCCGGCGTCGTGTCGCTCGCCCTCTACGCGGTGTTCGTGTTCGTGCAGACCGTGCGCCATCGCGACTATTTCCTGCCGCTCGAGGGCGAGTCGGATGAGCCGCACGTGCCGGTGCCGTCGCTGTCCGCGGCATGGACGAGTTTCGGCCTGCTGTCTCTCTCGCTCGTAGCCGTTGTCGGGCTCGCCAAGAGCCTGTCCCCGAATATCGGAGCCGCCGTCGAGAACGCCTCGGTTCCGCATACGGTCGTCGGCATCGCGATCGCGCTCATGGTGCTTCTGCCCGAAACCTGGGCCGCGGCGCGTGCGGCGCTTCGCAACCGGATGCAAACCAGCTTCAACCTGGCGCTGGGTTCCGCGCTCGCGACGATCGGGCTCACGATTCCGGTCGTAGCGGTGACCTCGTTCGCCCTCGACCTGCGGCTGGTCCTCGGGCTCGACACCAAGGAAATCGCGATACTGGCGCTGACGCTTCTGATCACGGCCATGACGCTGTCCGGTGGCCGCGCCACCGTGCTCCAGGGCGCGGTGCACCTCGTGCTATTCGCGGTTTTCCTCTTCCTGGCGGTGGTGCCTTAGGCCAGAATCGCCGGGTCGAAACAAGGGGGATACGAAGTGACCGAGAACCGACGGACGCGCAGGCGCGTCCTGCAAACCTTGATCGCCGCCCCGGTACTCGCAGGCCTGGGGCCGACATTCGAGGCGTTAGGCCAGGACGCGGATCCGCTCATCACCGCTGCCGACCGGGCGCTCGACGTATTCGATTTCGAGCGCGTCGCGCGTGCCAAACTGCCGCCAGCGCACTTCGGTTACCTCGCGACCGGGGTGGATGGCGATGCGACGCTGCACGCCAACTCCGCAGGCTTCGCCAACTACTCCATCCGGGTCCGCCGGTTGGTCGATCTCAGCAAGGTCGATATGTCCGTGAACCTCTTCGGCACGGCCTGGGCCTCGCCCATCGTCATCGATCCGGTCGCCAGCCAGCGCGCATTCCACCCGGAGGGCGAGCTCGCGACCGCGCGGGCGGCGAAGTCGAAGGATCATCTCCAGATCCTCTCGACGGTGTCTTCGACTTCCGTCGAAGACGTCACCGCCGCACGCGGCGCGCCCATCTGGTATCAGCTCTATCCCACCGATCAGTGGCCTGTCACGCAAGCGCTCGTGCGCCGAGCCGAGGCGGCGGGCTGTCCGGTGCTCGCGCTGACGGTTGACTTGCAGGGGGGTTCCAACCGACTGACGCTTGCGCGCGCGATCCCGCGCGATTCACGCGATTGCACCGCGTGCCACACGACCAGCCGGACAAGGCTCAGCGGATTCATCACCGGCAAGCCGATGTTCGATGGCCTCGACATCTCGGCGGTCACCGACCTGACGCCCATCGACATGACCTGGGACTATCTCAAGCGACTACGCGAGATCTGGCCGCGGAAACTTCTCATCAAGGGCATCGTGACGCGCGAGGATGCGGAGCTCGCCATCGAGCACGGCGTGGACGGCCTCATCGTCTCCAATCACGGCGGGCGCGCGGAAGACAGCGGCCGCGCCTCGATCGACAGCCTCGCGGAAGTCGCCGAGGGGGTCCGCGGGCGCGTCCCGGTCATCGTCGACGGCGGCTTTCGTCGCGGGTCGGATATCTTCAAGGCGCTCGCGCTCGGCGCGAACGCCGTCGCCATCGGACGGCCATACATCTGGGGCCTCGCCGCGTTCGGGCAGGAAGGCGTCGACAAAGTACTCGACATCCTGCGGAATGAACTGCTGTTCGCGATGCGGCAGGCCGGCACGCGCAGCATCGCCGAGATCAACCGGTCATACGTCGTCGACAACCGGCGCGGCTAGCGCGTGGCGAGGTAATCCGTCATAGCCGCCGCATCGAGCGGCCGGCTGAAGAAATAGCCCTGTGCGAAGCGGCAGTTGAGCGCTTGCAGGCGGCCGACCTGTTCCACCCGCTCGACGCCCTCCGCGACGACCTGTAGCTCGAGCGACTGGCCCACGCCGATGATGGCCCGCACGAGCGCCGCCGCTTCCTTGCTCTCGGCGACGCCGTCGACGAAGGACTTGTCGATCTTCAGGACCGAGACCGGCAGCTTCTGGAGGTAACTCAACGAGGAGTAGCCGGTTCCGAAATCGTCGATGCTCATGCGCACGCCGAGCGCGGTCAGCTTCTCCATCGCGACCAGCGACGATTCGACGTCTTGCATGATGCTGGTCTCCGTCAGCTCGAGCACCAGGCGGTCGGCCATCAAGCCGGACTTGCTCAGCGCGTCCAGGACCTGCGCGGCGGCCTGCGTGTCGTGCAGCTGCTTACCGGACAGGTTCACATGCAACGTCAGTTGCCGCCCGGACGCCGTGCCCTGCCATTGGCTGAACTGCCGGCATCCCTCCTCCAGCACCCACCAGCCGAGCGGCACGATCATGCCGGTCTCCTCGGCGAGCGGAATGAACTCCATCGGCCCGACGACCCCGCCGTCCGGCCTGTTCCACCGAACCAGCGCTTCCATTCCGGTCATGAGCCCTCCCGGCAATTCCACGACCGGCTGGTAATGCAGGACGAACTCGCGCTCCATCAACGCGCGCTGCAACGCCGATTTCATCTCGAGACGCAGCACCATCGCGGCGTGCATGCCGGACTCGAAAACGGCATGGCCGAGCTTTCCTTCGCGCTTGGCGGCATACATCGCCATGTCCGCGCGGCGTAGCATGTCGTTCGGCGAGTCGATGTTGCCGCGGCTGAGCGCGAGGCCGAAGCTGCCGCCGATCTGGCGCGGCTGCCCCTGGATCAGGAATGGCGCCGCCAGCGCGCGCTTGATCCGCTCGATCACGAGCTCGCGGCCGGCCTCGTCGACGTCCTCGATGACGAGCGCGAACTCGTCCCCGCCCAGGCGTGCGACGGTGTCAACCGAGCGGACCGCCTCCGACAGGCGTTTCGCGACGGCGCAAAGGAGCTCATCGCCGACCGCGTGGCCGTAGCTGTCGTTGATCTCCTTGAATCCATCCAGGTCCAGCAATACGGTCGCGAGCGGCATGCGGTGCCGGCCGGTCGCCTGCAGGGCATGCTGCAGGCGATCGATGAACAGCGCGCGGTTGGCGAGGCCGGTCAGCGGATCGTGCAGGGCGTCGCGGGTGAATCGCTCGGCGATCTCCTCGGCCTGGAGGCGCGCCTTGCGCTCACGCTCGTACTTGCGCCGCCAACGCTCGATTTCCGCCTGCGCGGTTTCATCCATCGTCAGGCGTGCTTCTCGAAGCGGCACACGAGCGTGCAGACACTCGCGCCCTCCAGCATGCACTGCGGCTGCGAGATCGTCACCCGCTCGTCGAATTGACCCGAGGCGCCCAGGATGAATCCTTCCGCAAGCGGGCACAGGCGCCGCTTCGATCGGTAGTGAATGATGAGCGTGTCGTGCGCGGCCGCACCCGCGGGGGTTTCGAACTCGAACACGGGCACGTCAGCGCCCGGGTAGAGCTTTCGCACCTCGGCATGGATGACGTCGTTCAATGAAAGCAGGAACGAGCGCATGCCCTTGTGCGTCGTGAAGAATTCCGGGTAACGCTGGGCCAGGAAGGGCATCGAGCGCTCCCCGAACCACTTCAGGGTCTCCCGGTCCGGCTTGCCGCTCTGTCGCGAGAGCGCCCCAAGGAGCCTGACGAAGTCCTCGTCCGGGTAGTTGCCCAAGGAGGTGTAAGCGCCATCGGTGCCTGCGCTTTCGAGGATCCGGTCCCAGGTCATCTCCCCGAGCTGGGTGGTGACGACCTCTTCGAGGAGGTTGAAGATGATCCCCTTCATCCCGGGCACTCCTTGGCGCCGGCCGACAGGCGGATTGGCGGGTTATTCTATGCCTTCGCCGACCGAGGCTAACGGTCCATCTTGCGGTGTCCCTGAAACCCATCTTCTTCGTTGATGCCGAGGCGCTTCGGCTCTGGTTCGCCAATCACGCGGCCGGGGCGACGGAAGTCGTCGTCGGCTACATGAAGAGAGGCACCGGCGTGCCGAGCATCACCTGGCCCGAGTCGGTTGACGAAGCGCTCTGCGTCGGCTGGATCGACGGCGTGCGGCACCGCATCGACGACGAGCGTTACCAGATCCGCTTCACGCCGCGCAGGAAAGGATCGCACTGGAGCAACATCAACATCCGCCGGATGGCCGCGCTCAAGAAGGCCGGCCGCATGAAGGCCGCGGGGCTCGCCGCCTTTGCAGCCAGGACCAGGACCAGGACCGGCCGGGCGCATTACGAACAGCGCACCAAGGCGAAGCTGTCGCCGCAGGACATCAAGACGTTCAAGCGCAATGCCGCCGCGTGGAAATACTATGGCAGCCTGACGCCGGGCTACTTGCACCTGGTCAACTGGTGGATCACTTCCGCCAAGAAACCGGAGACGCGCGCGCGGCGGCTCAACACGCTCATGAAGGCCTGCGCCGAGAAGCGGCGCCTGTCGTGGGGAACGCGTATCCTCGACAAGTGATGGTCTGCGCTGCCCTCCATCGCGCTTTGCCTGCCAGTGCATGAAAGCTGTCCGCTACGTCGTTCCAAACCTGTTCACGGCGCTGGCTTTCTGCCTCGGGCTGTGGTCCGTGTTCCTGTCCCACGGTGGCGAGCTGGAGCGCGCCGGCTGGCTGATCGTGTGGTGCGCCCTGCTCGATATCGCGGACGGCGCAGCCGCAAGGCTGCTGAAGGCCACATCGCCGTTCGGCGCGCAATTCGACTCTTTGGCCGACGTAGTGGCCTTTGGAATTGCTCCCGCGGTGCTAGCGTACCAGGCAGCGGGCAGTTTTTTTGGTGTTGCGACGGGTTCGCCAACCCGACAATGGATTGCCGCGGCTTGCGTCTTCTTCGCCCTGATGGCCGCCCTGCGGCTTGCGCGATTCAACGTCACGGAGCCGGAACGGCAGGCAAAGTGGTTTCGCGGAATTCCCACGACTCTCGCCGGCAGCATCGTGGCGACGGCCATCGTCGTTGCGGCACGAGGATTGCCGGCTGACCACGCTGTTGGCGTAACGATCCTGCCCGCCGCGTTGCTCGCGCTTGGACTCGCCATGATATCGACGCTGCGTTTTCCGAAGATTGCGAAACGCGGGAGCTCGGCAGTCAATGCGTTTCAGGTCGTCCTGCTGGTAGCGGTTTATGCGTGCGGCGCCCTGCGTGTTGCACCCGAGTTCCTGTTGGCCGTCGCTGCCAGCTTCGCATTGCTGGGAATCCTGGCCGGGCTTTTGGCCGGCGACGCGGGTCGTTGACGCCTGGCGGACTCCCGGGCGACCAGCATTGCGGCGACGCAATTCAGCCGATCCCAGTTTCGTGTCACCCGCGGCAGGAAATGCAGCGGCTTGAATCGATCGAGCATGGCGTACATCGACAGCCTGCCGATCAATAGCTGGTGCAAGGCGAGCTGGAAGCCTGCCAACCAGTCATCTTTCAGCGCCTGCACCCCTGACGAGGCTGCGAGATTCGTTCGATGCAGCTCCAGCCAGTCTGCGATATCCCCGTCACCCGCTTCCTGCGGCAGCACAAAACACAGGAATTCCGCCAGGTCGTGCTGCGGTATCCCGAGCGTGGCGAGTTCCCAATCGAACACACACAGGCGGCTGCGCCCCGCGGACTCGCGAAGCACCACGTTTCGTGGATTGAAATCATTGTGAATGAGCGTGCGCGGCAGCAATTCGATTCTTCGGGCCCTGTCTCCTACCGTCCGGACCAGCGCTACCTGCTCATGCAGGGTTGACCTGCCCAGCCATTCGCTGAAGCGGGGCGCCGCGAAGCCGGCCAGCGCATGCCACAACGGGCCCATTGCCGCCTGTCGCCTGCCATCGATGACGTTTATCAGCCAGGGTTGTCGCTCGAGTTCCGCTTCCCGCCCGAACCAGATTGAATGAATTTCGCCGAGGCCGGCGATCGCCGCGGCGATTTCCGCCCGATCCCAATCGACCAGGCGTCGCTCGCGATCCGCCATTTCCGGATGCTTGATGAATTCCAATGCAAGAGCCCAGGATCCACGCCGGTTGTCTGCGACGAACCCAAAGCAGGCTGGTGTGTGGCGGCGCAATCTCGCCTCGTCAAGGCGATAAAGCGCGATCTCGAGATCGTGGCACCCGCGAAACCCGAGATGCGACTGAAACTGCCGGAACAGCCGCCCCAGCTCCGGGTCGCACAGGGTCGCGACGTCCGCAGCGAGATCCTCGACAAGCTCGTCGCGCACCTTCGACTTGAGAACAACCGGCAGTTGCTCAGGCGTGCTGCCATTGCCGCCGCGAACGGTCACGTCATAAAGCTTGATGCCGACCCTTCCTCCGCCCCGCACAGCCGACAATTCATTCATGATTCCATCGGAATCGTGAAGCGGCCGCTCTGCGATGGCGACCATTCCAAGGCCCCGCTCAGACAGCCAGGGTTGCATCGCCCGCTCGAGCAGTTCGCAAGCTTGAGCGGCATGCGATGCGCGACGGAAGCGACGCCCCACTTTTCGCACGAGTCCTTCGGCAACGTAGTGATCGATGTATCGCGCCAGCAACCCGGAATCGAGCGGCGGCGGGCGCATGCCGAGCCGGCTCAACTCCCGATGCGAGCGAACGCTGTCGATTCGGCGCTGTTCCGGAGCCAGATAGGCCTCGTATGGGGCAGACTTCGAAGCGTCTCGCCGCGGGCTGCTGAAGAATTGCCGGAATCTTCGCAAGCGAGCAGATGGCGCACCATGCCTGAAAACGATCCGGCTCCAGTCCGGCAACGGCATCAGGCAGACCTTGTAACCGTACAGGTTCATCCACAGCACGATTTCGCGCCAATGACGACCACGATCGTGAACGACATGCAAGACGTCCCACGACTGTTCATGGGCTCCGGCCAGCTTCGCCAGCACTGACGCAACTGCATCGACGGGCACGCAATCGACGAGCCAGTCGATGTCCGGCGCGGCGCCCGAACTGATGCAGCCTTCAAGCATTGCGCTCAGCAGGCCATCGTGCTCCGACGTTCCCGTGACGCTATTGCCGGAAATGAGGCCGGGACGGATGATTCGTACGGGGACTCCACGACGCGCGGCCTGGCGGAAAAGGCTTTCCGCGACGCACTTGGACTGCGCGTAGCCGAGCGGCATGCCGCCGACCTGCGGCAGGGTTTCGGAAAGCTCGTCCACGTTCCCTGAGCGGCTTCCGATGTAGCAAACGGCCATCGACGATACGAACTGCGTTCGTTTCACCGGGCCGGAGCAGGCCAGGCGGATGATCTCCAGGCAACCTTGCACATTGACCTGTCGCAACTGCAGGTAGTCCCGCTGCCAATTGACTACGGCCGCACAATGAATGATGTCGCTGACGCCGTTTGCGAGTTCCCGATACCCTTCGGTCGACATGCCGAAGCGGCCCTGCTCGACATCGCCGACGACGACTGACACCCGCACGGGAATCCTCGCCATTCCCGCCTCGACAGCCGCGAGTGCCTCCAGCAGGCGTTCGCGCGCATCCCGGACGGTCGCCGCCCGCACCATGCACACGAGTCGCAGGTTGGTCTGCCTCAGGAGCTGGATGACAAGGTGCCGCCCGAGGAATCCGGTGGCCCCGGTGATCAGCACCGCATGAGGCTGTCCGGCCGGCTGCGGCAGCGGCCGGATCTCATCCGGAAGCACGGCATCCCGCGACATCGCGGCGTGGCAGTACGCTCCATTCCAGGGCTCACGCAGCATGCAGTTGCCGGTGCCAGCCGACGAAGCGTTCGCGCACCATTTCCTTGTTTTCAACGAGATCCTCGACTCGCCACGTCGACGTATCGATCGCCGGGAGAAAGTGCACGTTAATCGTGCCGCGATCTGCGCAAACCCCCATTCCCGGATCGATCGACTGCGGAATCAGGATGAAGAACGGGTGGATCGGCCACCCGAGGTTGGTAACCGTATGGAACGCACCCTTGTTGAACCGCCCGATGTCGCCGGTCGCGACGCGGGTTCCCTCCGGACTGAGATACGCCGATTCGCCGGTCCGGCGGAGCAGTGCTTCGCCGCGCTTGAATATCTCGACGCGCCGCTCCGTATGCCACTGGCGTGCCGTCCAGATGACTCCGGTCATGTAGCCGATGATTCCTATCGGGAACAGCCGCCTCAGCCACCCACTCATGTAGAAGCGTGTGTTCGGCAGGCGGAGGATCGCCAGCACGAACATGTCGAGTGTCGAGCTGTGATTCGACATGTAGATCACGGGCGAAACGGGCGCGGCCGGCCGGCCGTGCACCTCAACTCGAATCGCCCAGATGCGCAGAATCACCTCACAGAGCATCGCGTTCAGCGTCTCCCGGTAGAACCTCCGGAGTCGAAACGCGGTCAGGAGCCCGATGACGAGCATCGCCAGGGATCCGGCAATCATCAATGCAACGGACACGAGCAGCCTCGCGGCACAGACCAGGTGGCGCATCGGTCGAACTTCACGCTGCATGCGCGCGCCGGCAGATCACGGTCTGCATCGCGAGGTTCAGCTGCCGCTCGAACAGCAGCAGCGGACTCAGCAACAATTGACCCAGGTAATACGGCCCGACTGCGCGATTCAGATCGAGGCCGCGTCCCTTGAGACGTTTGAAAGCCGCGCCGGCGAACAGGTAGAAGTACGCCGGAAACGCGCCGTACGGCAGATGATGGATGATTTCGAGCCCTGCGCCGGACACCATGGCGCGCAGCGATTCCCGGCTGTAGAGCGCCGTGTGCTGCGGGGCCTGGAGCCCCGGCCATCGCTCCCGGTACAGCCTGAACGAAACGCTGTCGAGGCGCGGGACTTCGATCACCAGCCGGCCTTCCGGCGCCAGCACGCTCCGTGCATGAGACAGCGTCCGCGCGGGATCGTAGTCATGCTCGAGGAAATGCCACATCGTGACGAGGTCGAAGTCGCCGGCAAATTCCTGCTCATAGAACAAGCCGTGGCGAAAATCGACGCCGCGCAGCCACGGCAATTGCGACAGGTCCTTGAAATCGACGCCGCAGACGGATGCCGCGAGCGCGCCGCGCGCCGCAACCAGGAACGTCCCGGCGCCGCAACCGACGTCGAGAACCCTGGCGCCACGACGGGTGCCTGCGAATCGCCGCACCAGGCGAAGCTTGGCCCGATCGAGCCTTTTCATGCTCCAGTTGTGGATGGGAGTCCAGATGCCCCAGTCGCTCTTCTTGCGGTGGGCGATGTACTCGTCGTCGTACCAGGCGCCGATGTGTTCGAGGCGTATGCGCGGATTCTGGTAGACCAACCCGCATTGACGGCATCGGACGAATCGGAACCGGCCGGGCTTCCCGGTGAGATCGTCTTCAGCCTCCACGAATGGATCGAATTCTGCCGAGCCGCAGCCAAAGCAGGTCACCGATTCGAACTGCTCCAGGCAAGGCGGCGCCGGCATGCCGGTCATCGCAGCGCACCACGACGATGATCGACATACTCATGTGCGCAGAGCAGCGCGAACAACACCGTTGCAGCCGACCAGCCGAACGGTGTCGGCGGCCCGACCGCTGAAAGGAGCGCGATCGCCGGATACTTGACCAGCACCAGCGCCACTTGAACGCCTCGACCCAGGGCTGCGCCGAGCCCACCGTGATACAGGAACGCGAGTAGCGAGACCAGGCCCGCGTAGGTCATGAGCCGCCACGCATCGCCCTGAAGCAGCAGTGCAACTACCGTCGCGATCATCATGCCGGCCAGCGCCGTCTGGAAAGACCGCAAGCTTGCTGCATGGACCAGCACGCGATCCGGATGATTGACGCGGTCATGCGGCAGGTCTGCCATGTCATCCCAGAGTCGAAGCTGCGTGATCAGCAGCAGTGCCATCGATCCCAACCGGATGCAGGCATCGACGGACGCCGGGAACGCGCTGATTGCTGCGACAGCCACAACCAGCAGCCACAGGCGGAACATGCGCCAAGTGCAGAGCCGTGTCCGCAGGTAGGCCATGAGTTCACTCATGGTGCACGCGCACCCGGCCGATATTGCCGTCCACGTCCACGCGGTCGCCGTCCCGGATCAATCGCGTGGCGCTCGCTACCCCAATGACAGCGGGAATTCCGTACTCACGCGCGATGATTGCGCCATGAGAGAGCATTCCGCCGCGTTCGACGACGAGACCGCGCGCCAGAAAGAACACGGCGGCCCAGCCCGGATCGGTCTGGCGCGTGATCAGAATCTGGCCGGCCCGAAGCCGGTCGGCTTGCGCGACTCCAGACAGGACCGCGGCTTCGCCCGTTACGATGCCGCCGCTCGCACCGAGGCCCGCCAAGTACGATCCATCGCAGCTCGGTGCGGCCGGTAGATCCTCTTGCACGGGCTGCATCCAGTGTTCGTCCCGTCGCAAGGCCAGGTGGTCCGGCGGACCCAGGCCGGTATCGGCTTCCAGCTGGCGACGCCGCGCGTCCACTCGCACAGCAAGTTCCTCATTCGCGGCACATTCACCTTCCAGCGCGCTCAGCACCTCGTCAACAGTCAGCATGAAAACATCGTCGCGATCGCCAAGCAGGCTGCGCTCGACCAGCCGCTCGCCCGCGGCGAGCGCAATGTGACGCAACCGGGTGTAGAGCAAGGCCTGCTTCATGCGCGCGCGCTCGCGGAACCGGACCACGGCATGCGTCGCCCGCAGCAGCAACCGGAACCAGCTTGCACGGCTTAGCAACGGCATCGACCGCCAGATGATCGACGGCGTCAGCTTGCGCGCCAGCGAATCGATCATCGCTTCGCGCGACCGCGCCTGGGCTGCGATCAAGGCATCGGGATCCGGCCCGCTCTCATTGGCATAGGTCTGCAGCAACCGCAGGACCGGCAGCGGATTCTCCCGCGGCGTTGGAGTCGTCAGCATCAATTCGCCGGAAAAACGGAACCCCCACCGATCAAGATATCGATCGAACTCGCCGCGAAAGGCTGCAAATTCCGGCGCCATGATTTCCGCCGCGATGCCGTCGCAGGATGCGTCCCTGAACAGCGCCGCAAGGGCCGGCTCGACCCGAATCTTGCGCGACAATTTCCAGAGTTCGCGCACGGGAACGATGCTGGCGAGGCCAGGCAGGCCCTTGAGCAGGCTGTTGTGCAGAGTCGGCTCGCTCGCATGAGAATTCATTCGGGCAAGCCGATCCCTGAGCATCCCGTAGCAAACCATCGCGGCGTTGTCCGCAAGCCCTGCGTCGCGCCAGTGGTGCATTCGGATGTCCAGGAATGCGCGCAAATCTCCGGCGATCTCGCGGGCGGACTTCGTGGCCAGCAGGTGCGGATGCGTGGTCTCTGTAAAGCCGTCGATCAGGCGCTCGAACCGGCGGATTCCTTGCTCGAGGCGCAGGTGCCGCCAGGTCGCAAGGCACGCCATCCGGACGGCTTGCCAAGGCGCGCCGAGAGCCGCCGGCTGCCTCGGGGTGACGGCATGGGTCCCGACGAACAGATTGAAGCTGCGATTGAGGTAGCGGCCGCCCGGCACGAGTTGCTGCAACGCATGGATGTTCGTGACGTTGTAATAGAGGCGGCCAGCGTGCTGGCCGACGATGTTCTCCAGTTCCGTGGACCGCGATTCCAGTCGAGCATCCGACAGGCCGAGGCCCCGGCCAATGCTTCGAAAGTAAGCCGTGTAAGCCGGCTTGACGATGGAAAACAGGAAAGGAGTTACGACGTCCGGATAATTTTCCGCAATGTTTGCATTGCTCCATTGAAAGACGCGCGCAGACCCAGCCTGGGTGCTGTCGTCCAGGCGCGTGACCGGGCGTGCCTGCAACAGGATCAGGCGGTGGCCCTGATCGATGCACCACTCGATGTCCTGCGCGCCGCCGAGACGCGCCTCCAGCTCGAGCGCCGTCGCGACCAGGCGGGTGATTGCGGCGCGATCACGCGGATCCAGATCGCCCGACTCGCTTGGAGGGGTCTCCGCGTGAATGGCGAGGTTGCCGCGGTCGATGATGAGCCGGACCGGATCGACGGCGCCGGAAACAAGCGCGTCGCCCAGACCTGCACAGTATTCGAGCACCATTCCATCCACGTGGCGCCCGCTCGGATCCCGCGTGAACAGCACGCCCGAAAGTCTCGCATTCACCTGTTCCTGCACGACCACGCCCATGCGCAGCAACCGAATGCCGAAATGCCTGGCATACAGCAGTGCCCGCGGCGACCATAGCGAGCCCCAGGTGTGACGGATCGCCTCGGCCAGCCCGGAGCTGGAACGAATGTTCAGCACGCTCTCGAGTTGACCGGCAAACGATGCACCACGACCATCCTCGCCGACCGCGGAGCTGCGAACGACGACCGCCTGATCCTGCCAATGTCCCTCATAGTGACGTTCAAGCGCACGCTGCAGCCGGCCATGCAGCGGCGTGGCAAGAACGCGCGCGCGCAAAGCCAGGCCGCATCCTTCGGCTTCCTGCGGCGTCATCCGATCGAGGCGCGCATGTAGTCGCGCGATCTCTCCAAGGACGCCGGCTCGACGCAGATGTGCTTGATGTGCCGAGTCCGGAATTACGACGCCGGCCGGGGTTGGCAGCCCAAATTGCAGCAACCTGCTTAGATTTGCAGCCTTGTTGCCGAATCGGCCGGCATTGCGCGCCCGAGACAGGTCGGTCAGCATGTGATCACTTCTCAGGCGTTGCGGAATTTCGGGACCAGAAGGCGCAACAGCGCACTGAGTCCCGCGTGCACACCGGATCCGAGCAGCAGAACCCAGAGCCAGGTCATCGGCTGCACTGCCACTGCGCTGCTGACCGCAATCACCATGCCCAGTGGCGAATCCACGCGATCTACCGCGCGAACGATTGACCTGGCCAATCCGCGGCGGGGCATCTCACCTGGCTCGATGCCCAGCTGCCGCTTGACGAACGAGTTCGGCAGCTCCGCCAACATGCAGGCAAGCCCGGCCAGCGCTCCGAGCATTGCATACTGAATGGTCGTGAGCGGCCACATGGCCGCAAGCAGCCACTCCGGCAGCGCGCCTTGCAGCGCGCCGAACGCGGCGAAGACCACGGCCGCGGCAACCGGCAATGACGCGAGCCCCCGCACGCGCTTGTTGGCGCCGAATAGCCGGCGCCCGCGCCACGACATGCCCCCGTCGATTGGCCGGTCCAGCCACCCCGGAGGTGCGAGCGACATCAAAAGCACGTGGATCAAGCCGGCGCAACCCATCGCTGCGACCAGGAACATCGCGGTGCCGAGACTCGAGGAGACGTCACCGGCCTCGTTCAAAGCCGCACACCGGTGTTGTTCCAGTTGCTGAAGAAGAAATCGGTCGCCGGAAGGCGCTTTGCGGCGATCACCCAGCGCCACCAACTTACCTCGTTGCCGCTCTCGACAGGAATTTCCCTCAAGCGATAGCCGGGCACGCTCGGATACATGTGATGGAGCTCGTGAGCGTCGAAATGCAGCAGAAACGCCGACAACCATCGCGGCAAGCGAAGCGAGCGGGTGAATTGTCCCTGCTCGACCGGAGGGAACAGCCGCACCGGCCTGCCATCGCTCACGTTCTGCGGCACATGCGTGTGCTGGCTCAAGATCAGCAATTCCTGGATCATGAAACTCAACAAAAGCCCGAGCCAGACAGCCCCAAGAACTTCCTTCGGTCCGAAATACCACAAAAGCGCGGCGTAACCCGCGGTCAGTGCCGCCAGGTTGATCCTTACGGAAAACTTGTCGCGCGGATGCTGCAGGTATCGCTCGACGCGTGGCAGGTGCCAATAGTTCTGGATGCGGTAGCTCAACACGAACAGCGGCAACCAGGCTGCCCATGCAAAATTGACGAGATACCGTTCGGCGTCGCCAAGCGGCCGCGGCACCAAACTCGCGGTCGTAGCGTCAAGGTCCTGCCACCCCGTGTAACGGTGATGGCGGTGGTGGATCCGCTGCCAACTCCAGAAAGGAATCAGCGCGACGAAGCCTGCGAGATGCCCCACGACGCGATTCAACCTTCGGCTGGAGAACAGGCTGCCGTGACCCGCTTCGTGGAGCAAAACGAACGCTTGCAGGAATGCCACGGCCAGGAGCATTTGTCCGGCGAGCCAGGCCCAGCGATTGCCCGCGTGTGCCAGCCACAGCCCGCCCATGAGCAGGCCAAAAGCAGCAAAAGAGTGGATCAGTCCGGCGCTGTTCCTGGGGCGGAGCGCAGTGATTTTTGCGAGCACGGGCGAGTCGTTGAACTCATGCCCCATGGGTGGCCATTATAGCCACGCAGGTTTCGGGAGCCGCCGTTGGCAGCCGCAAACATCGACTTGAACTCTTATGAATTCCTGATGGATCCCTATGGGATCTATCAGGAGCTGCGTGAACGCCCCGAACCATACTGGCTCCCGAACCAGAGCCGGCGCGGCGGCGCATGGCTTTTCACGCGCTACGACGACGTCGTGACCATCCTGAAAGAAGCCAGGCTCTCGAGATCGCTGCTTCGCGAGCCTCCCGACCAACCGACGACGCCATTCGAGCGTTCGATGCTATATCAGGATCCGCCCGCCCACACGCGCCTGCGTGGCCTGGCCAGCAAGGCCTTTGCTTCGAGCCGGATCAAGGAACATGAACCGCGGATTGCGGCGATCGCCATCGAATTGATCGGCCGAATCGAAAAGCGCGGTTCCGCGGATTTCGTCGCGGACTTTGCCGTGCCGCTATCTTCGACCGTCATCGCCGAGATGCTCGGAGTTCCACCGTCTGACCAGGTGCTTTTTGGCGCATGGTCTCAGCGCGTTGCGACTCACATCGACTCGGTCCGCGCCAGCAGCGAGATAGCGGCTGCGGCGACTCTCGCATTCCAGGAACTGTCCGAGTACTTCGGCCGCCTGATCGGCGCCCGCCGCAAGCATCCGCAAGACGACCTCATCAGCGCCCTGGTGACCGCGCGCGATCAACACGACCAGCTATCGGAAGACGAGCTCCTCGGATCCTGCATGCTGCTCCTGATGGCGGGGACGGAGACAACGATTCGACTTGTCGGGAATGGCCTGCTGACCCTGCTGCGTTCGCCGGTACAACTGGCACAACTCAGGAAAGACGCGGCGCTCATGGCAAGCGCAGTGGAAGAAATATTGCGGTTCGAGAGCCCCGTGCAGCGTGCGGGTTTTCGCGTTGCGCGCGAACGAATCGAAATCGGCGCGGCGACGGTCGAAGGCGGCCAGATGATCACTGCCGTAATCGGCGCAGCCAATCGCGATGCCACTCATTTCCCCGATCCCGAGCGGTTTGACGTGCGGCGAGATCCCAATCGGCACCTGGCATTCGGATCCGGCATTCATTTTTGCCTTGGCGCGGTGCTCGCCCGAGCTGAAGGGCGCATCGGGCTCAGCGAGGTACTGCGGCGACTGCCTGACATATGTCTCTTGGACGAGCTACCGGACTGGAGCCCAAATACGATGTTCCGTGGCCTGAAATCCATGCCCGTGCGCATGTGAGGGCGCCTGGCAGCGGCGACTCACCCGGAGTTCGCGTATTCTCGACAAGCAAATAGAAGAGCTTCGTTCATGATGATGGAACTCGAGAATTGGGCTCGCATCGCCGAGATGGCCGGCGCGATCGCGGTGGTCGTTTCGGTGATCTACCTTGCGATGCAGATCAGCGCAAACACCAAGCTGCTTCGTAGCCAGGCCCACTACAACGCCCCCTCGCTCGCCCAACGGCCGCTGGAAATGATGGTCGACAACGAGAGTCTGGCGGGCGTCGTCGGTCTGTGCGACACGAACCCCAACGAGGTGCCGGCTGCCACCAGGGAGCGCTGCATGAACTACTACTTCATGCGGTTCAACTCCTGGGAGTCCATGTGCTACCAAAACCTTGATGATTCGATCCCCAAGGAACTTTGTGTCGGCGCGGATTCGTACTCCAAGTCGCTGGTCAAGACCAAGCCTGGCTATCAACGCTTCCGGGGGGAAATCGAGAAGGCTTTCGACGAGCCTTTCCGGTCCTACATGACGGACGAGTTCCGGCTGAAATTTACCAGCCCGCCGCCAGATCGGTAATCCAGGGCCTCCGATGAGCCAGGCGGGATCGTTCCAGTTCGACAAGGATTCGCTTGGGCTGCTCCGCGAATCGCTCGAGCGGATGGAGCAAGGCTTTGCCGGCCTCCCCGCCCATGACCCGCCGCATGTGGACCAGGCAGCGATGCGCAAGGTATTGCTCGAAGTCGCCGGGCGCATGCACGACAACTACCCGTACTTCCATCCGCAGTACGCCGGGCAGATGCTGAAGCCGCCACATCCGGTCGCGCGCCTCGCCTACTCGCTCGCGATGTATATCAATCCCAACAACCACGCGCTCGACGGCGGGCGCGCGAGCTCGCAGATGGAGAAGGAAGCGGTCGACGAGATCGCGCGCATGTTCGGCTGGAAGTCGCATCTCGGCCACCTGACGAGTGGCGGCACGATGGCGAATCTGGAGGCGCTCTGGATCACCGGACAGTTGCGGCCCGACGGCGTCATCCTCGCATCCGACCAGGCGCATTACACGCACAACCGCATCAGCGGCGTGCTGAAGCTGCCGTTCGAGAGCGTGCCGACGGACCGGCATGCGCGGCTGGACCTGAATGCGCTGGAGGATCGCCTGAAGCGAGGGGACGTCGGGACGGTGGTCGCAACGCTGGGAACGACGGCGACGGGATCGGTCGACCCACTGCCGGGGATCCTGACGTTACGCGATCGCTACGGGTTCCGGCTGCATGCCGATTGCGCGTACGGCGGGTATTACATCCTCGCGTCGAATCTGGCGCCGCCGGCCAGGGCGGCCTTCGACCGGCTGAGCGACGTCGACTCCATCGTAATCGATCCGCACAAGCACGGGTTGCAGCCGTACGGCTGCGGCTGCGTGTTGTTTCGCGATCCGGAAGTCGGAAAGTTCTACAAGCACGACTCGCCGTATACCTATTTCAGCTCGAAGGAATTACACCTGGGTGAGATCAGCCTGGAGTGCTCGCGTGCGGGCGCGGCGGCGGTCGCGTTGTGGGCGACGCAACGGCTGTTTCCCCTGGTGTGCGGTGGTGAGTTTGCGGGGATGCTGGATGATTGCCGGGCCGCGGCCCTGAAGCTCCATGAAGACCTCACGCGGAATGAGCGGTTCGTGCCGGCATTTCCGCCGGAGCTGGATATCGTGGTCTGGGCCATTAGCGCCGAGACAAATTCGAGGTCATCGGAGCTCGCTCAGCGCCTCTTTGCCGAGTCGGCCGGGAAGAATCTGCACCTGGCACTCGCCGAACTGCCAGCCCGGTTTTTCCGGGCGGATAGTGACTCAAAAGGATCCAAGGCGACCGTCGCGTGCCTGCGGAGCGTGGTGATGAAACCGGGGCCGACGTCGTTCGACGCCCTCACGTCAGCAAGGCCCGGTCGCCCGTCGGCCGCAGTGTGAGACGCAACATCCAAATTGCGCGAGGTAACTCTCATGAGCAAGCGGTTCGTACTTGCCGCCCTGGCAGGCATGCTGACTATCGCGATGGTGGGCGGGCTGCTCTATGGTTTCGTGCTCGCCGGCTTTTTTCGGGACAGCATCGTCGACCTCGGTGTGATGAGGAACCCGCCGGCCTTCGCGTGGATCGCGCTGTCGCATCTGCCGTTCGGCATTCTCCTGACGCTGGTCGTTTCGTGGCGCGGCGTTTTGTCGCCACGCGGCGGAGCACTCGCAGGCGGTTTGCTTGGCTTCCTCATGGCCGCCAGCTACGATCTGGCGACGGCCGGTGCCGTGGTTGGCGCCGTGCTAGCCAGGTTCCCGGCTGACGTCGCACATTCAAATTAGCCGCCGCCATAACCTTGATTGCTGGGCATCCGCTTGAACGGGTCATAGCCGCCTACGGAGAGGCGTGGAACAGCCACAACATAGAGGCCATTCTCGCGATGCACACCGATGATTCCGTTTTCGAGAACCACACGAGCGGCGGAAAGGGTGTCGGCAAGGACGCAATACGCGAGATCCTGAGGCAGGTCTTTGCCACGTTTCCAGATATCCGTTTCGATGCGCGTCGGACGTACGTGCGAGACGGATTGGTAACACAAGAGTGGACAGCGGCCGGAACGCTGGCCATTCCATTCACGAAGGGCTCGACCACCGTGCAGCCAACTGGAAAGAAGATCTCCTGGAACGGCATTGATGTGATTCCGTTCGCCGGCGACCTTGTTGCCCGCAAGGACGTCTACGTCGACTCGGTGGGATTCCTGCGAGCGCTCGGGTTCACATCATTGGAACTTTGAAAGAAGGCGGGTGACTTCCCGGCATGTTGTACCGCATGGGAGCCAACCTGGTCCTGTTGATTCACTTCCTGTTCGCAGCGTTTGCGGTCTTCGGCGGAATTCTGGTTTTCTGCAATTTTTCATGGGCGTGGGCGCATATTCCTGCCGTGCTGTGGTCATCGGCCGTAAATCTGATGAGTTGGACCTGCCCGCTGACCCCCATCGAAAAATCCCTGCGACTGCGTGCCGGCCAAACGGGCTACGCGGGTGGCTTCATACAGCACTACATTGGCCGCGCGGTCTACCCGCGCGGAATGCCGCGCCGCTTGCAGCTCGTCGCTGGTATTTCGATTGTGGTGGGCAATGCGCTCGTATATGCGGCGGTCATCGCCTGGAACACGCGATGACCTGCCATCTCCCAATTCGCGCCGGAGGGGACTACAGTCGCGTTACCGGATTTTCCGGATAGCCGGACCAGGCTCTGGTCCGGAAGAAAAACTGTGGGAGAACCGAAATGAAGAAGGAACAGTTCATCGTCCTGGGCGCCGCCAGCGCCCTGTTGCTGGGCACTGCGATGGCCCTCGCCCAGGATGCCGCGAAGTTGCAGCCGGACAGGAACAAGGTCCTGTTTGAGAACGATCGCGTGCGGGTCCTCGAAGTCAAGACTCCGGCGGGTGGCAAGCTGGAAATGCATTCACACCCTGCGCATCTCGTCTATTTCCTCGAGTCCGCCACGACGAAAATGACGACCAAGGACGGGAAGGAATCCGTATTGGAAGGAAAGAAAGGCGAAGTTCGCTGGGTCGACCCCGTAACTGATACGGTCGATAACACCGGGAAGACGGATGTGCATGCCATCGTCGTCGAACTGAAGAAGTAAGGCGAAGCGAACTTTCAACGACAAGAAAAATCGGCGGGCCCGGCGAATCCCATCGCCGGGCCCGCCGCGCAGGATCAATGGGCGCTCGTGACCTTCAGGCCGGCGATGCCCGCGACGATGAGCGCGATGAAGCCGAGCCTCGCGAATGTCGCCGGCTCATGGAAGAGCCACATACCGAGGGCGGCCGTTCCCACGGCCCCGATTCCGGTCCAGGCCGCATAGGCGGTTCCGACCGGCAGCGATTTCACCGACAGCCCGAGGAGATAAAAACTCGCCCAGGCCGCGGCGATCGTCACTACCGTAAAATGCCACTTACTGAAGCCTTCCGACGCTTTCATCGAGATTGCCCACAGTATCTCCAGCAAGCCCGCCACCAGCAGGATCAGCCAAGCCGACGAATGTGTCATGGACATGCTCCTGTCGCTGATGCCTGTAGCATGACGCAATATGGGTTTCACAATCTCGTGGCTCGCCATTCAGGGCAAACCAAAAGCCGCCGTCCTGGCTGCGCTCGACCTGAAGGACACGGACGAGCCTGACGAGGCCAACCAGTCGCCGGTATCGGGAGCCGAGGTGCCGGGTGGCTGGTACATGCTTTTCTTCAATGATGTTGGCCACCCATTCATCGACGGTGGGGTGCTAGCCGGGCTGTCCGGCGATTGCACGGCTGTCGTGTGCCAGGCGGAAGAACACGTGATGGCGAGTGCCGCGTTTTCGTATGCGAACGGATCCCTGGTGTGGAAAGTGGCCCATGAGAACGAGCAAGGTCCAAGGCATTTGGCCGAGAAGGGCAAGTTGCCCGACTCATATCGCAGCATCAAGACAAGGCTATTCGCCCAACAGGACCAGAACGATGCCGACCAGCAAGATGTCGACTACATCTGGGACGTCCCTGTGACTCTGGCCTACGAACTGGTTGGCTACCGGCATGACAGGGTTGAGCTCAAGTCGGGAGGAGAAGCGAGATTCACGCGGCTGGTGCCGGCGGGGCAATGCGTCAGCCCGATCCTGCCGATTCCGGGAAAGATCGATGTTCCGGACAATCGGAACGTCCTCAACTTCGTTCGCGACCTTTCGGCCCATTCGGATCTCCGGGACTGGCTGTGGGAAATCCTGAAGCAGTACAAGGACGTCGAAGTATTCTGCCCTGACCCTTCACACTACCGATATGTAGTCGTCTACGTCGGCTCACGGATCTTCGCCTTTGCCGCCAGCATGTCCAACATCTACTTGCGCCTAGATCCCGAATCCCGGCGCGATGCGCTGACCAAGGGCGCACTGGCGGATGAGGTTCCCGACAATTCCTGGGTGTACTTCCGGCTATGGCAAGGCGACGACGCTGAATCACGCCGCAGGGAATTTGTTGGTCGCGCTTATTCCCTCGCGAAACAGTCGCCGACTTTCCCATGAAACTTTGCGTTCCCGCGATTGCGTTGTTTGCACTTGCCCTGGGCGCGACCGCGCTGGCTCAGACAATAGCCATGCCGCCAAAATCCGCCGCCCAGCCCATCGAAGCGCCCGGCACCAGCAACTTCTATAAGGTCGGCGACACGTTGTACCGCAGCGCCCAGCCGACCGCAGAGGGTTTTCGCAGCCTCAAGAACCTCGGCATCGTCACCGTCGTCAACCTGCGTTCCTATCACTCGGATCGCGCAGCGATCGGGTCGACGGGGCTCGCCTCCGAGCACATCTACATGAAAGCCTGGCATCCCGAGCGCAAGGAGATCGTCCGCTTCCTCCAGATTGCGACCGCTCCGAAGCGGACGCCGGTCCTGGTGCACTGCCAGCACGGCTCGGATCGCACCGGCGCGATGGTCGCGGCCTACCGCAACGTCGTCCAAGGTTGGTCGAAGGAAGCCGCGGTCCAGGAGATGACGAGCGAGGATTTTGGCTTCCACAGCGTCTGGACCAACCTGCCGGACTGGATCAACGACCTCGACGTGAAAGCGATTCGAAAGGAAGCGGGGATCGGTGACGACACCGTCGAGCTTCTGACCCGGCAGGCCGACCTCTGGGACAAGGCGATCGTCCGCAGGGATCGCGCCGCGATCGATCCGTACACCGTCGAGGATTTCGAAGTCAGGATCTACGGCGACGTGGCGCTGCTGAGCGGACGCACGAACATGACCGGGCGATACGAGGGAAAGCCCTTCACCAGCCACTATCGCTACATCGACATCTACGTCCGCCGCAACGGCGCCTGGACAATCGTCAGCGTCCAGATCACGAAGATCCCGTCCTGGTCCGGGGTGTAGCATGGCTTCCATGCCCACCGAAGACCTGCAGCTCATCGTCTCAATCACCGGCCTGTTTATCGCCGCGATCGGCCTGCCACTCCTCTACATGCAGCTTCGCGGGCTGCGGAAGTCGATTCTCACGGCCACCCATGCTGCGATGTACAACCAGGCCGCGGAGTTTCGCGCGCACCTGATCCAGTATCCGCATCTGCGGAAGTACTTCTTCGACGGCTGGGAGATTGCGCCGGAGGACGAGGATTACCCCCGGGTTATCACCCTGGCCGAAATATTTCTCAACTACCTCGAGCACATCGCGGTGCTCGGCGACAGCTTCGGCATGAAGAACCGCCCCGCGCTCGACCGATTCTCCCAGGTGGCGTTCGAGAGAAGCCCGATCCTTCGCCAGCACCTTTCGCGGAACCAGGCGTCTTATTCAGACACGCTCAACCGTTTCCTGAAGACCCATCTCCCGGACAGCACGAACATGTAGGAATGGGCTGACGAACCTTGAGCAGGGGTGAGGGCTGACGGGGAAAATAGTCACCCGAAAATAGACAAGAGTCTTCCGAGAACTTAGCCTCGATACTGACGGCGGCGGCATGGAGGCAACCATGAAGACCCGACGATCCGCTTTTGTCATAACCCCCCTCCTCGCGATGGCGGCGTGTTCGCCGTCGGAATCGCCGAAAACGGCCGAGACGCCGGCGATGCCTTCACCTCCGGCCACGGCACGGCTTCCGCAAACGGCGGCGCCTACCTTCATCAATAAGGTCTGGGCCGTCGCCGAGTCGGCGCAAGCCGAGCCAGGCTCGCTCCGCACATTTCTTTCGGACGGCACGCTCGTCATGGCATCGCCCAATGCGACGCCCGCGTTCGGCGCCTGGTCCTATAGCGACGGAAAGCTGACCATCACCGAAGAAGGCCTGAAGTACAAGGTCGACATCCTCGAGTTGACGGAGAGCGCGTTCCGCATCCGGATCCACAGTCCCGGCGAGCCGGTCGAGATTCTCTTCAGGCCGGCGGAACAGGCGCCGCCCGTCGCTGCGACCACGGCGATTCAGCGTGCCGCAGAGCCTGAGGTTGCCGAGCCGGAACCCGTGGCCTTGTGGGGAACGGCATGGCGACTCGAAAACCTCGCAGGAGCCGGCGTCGTGGACCGGGTACGAGCCACGCTGGAGTTCCCGGATCAAGGCCGGGCGAGCGGCAACGGCTCATGCAACCGGTTCAACGGCGTCGTGACGGTGGACGGCAGCACGATCCAATTCGGTGGCATTGCGTCAACGCGCAAGGCCTGCCTCGACGCCGTGATGAAACAGGAAGACGCGTATTTCGCGGCGCTCCGGGACGCCGAGCGCTTCGAGACCGACGGACAGATCCTTCTCGTCTACACCAAGGACCGCGCGGAGCCGCTGCGCTTCGTCGCGATGGAAGCATCAGCTCAAACGTCCGGGATAACAGTCGCGCCCAAATCCGCCGCGGCGGCTCCTGGCGTTACCGGAATCTGGTCCGTTGTAGCTCATCACACACCCGGTCTCAGCGCGCTGACTGATGACGAGGCTAAGAAGCGCTACGGCGAGACCATACGCCTGACTTCGAGTGCGGCAACCGCTCCGGGCGCGCGTTGCGGCGAGCCTGGCTACACGTCGAATCGGGTACAGGCTGACAGCTACCTGGTCAACGAGTACAAGTTGCCGCCCGGAAGCCTGAAGCCGATTCGGGCGCGGGCACAGTTCAGCGTGATCAAGGTTTCGTGCGGCGGCGCACCCTGGACCGCCCTCGGCGGCACGCTGCTCGTTTTCGAATCCGATCGCGCGCTGACGCCATGGGATGGCGTCTTCTTCGAGCTGGCCAAGGATCGTGATTTCCGTGCCGTCGGACAGGAGCCCGGCTGGCAGCTGGAACTCCGGAAGGGGTCGGAAATCCGCTTCACCTATGACTACGGCAAGGGCACGGCAGTGACGCCGGCGCCCAAGCCGCAGGTGGATTCGAGCAATGGCACCCAGACCTATCACGCTGTGACGGAAGCGAATGACCTCCAGGTCGTGATCGTGCCCGTCGGTTGCGCCGACAGCATGAGCGGAAGGCCATTCAGTGCGACCGTCACCGTCAGGCACAACGGCAAGACTTACCGCGGTTGCGGCGAGGAACTCGCGACGCCTTACCAGGGTTAGGGAGACCGCCCGGCGCGCGTTCCACAAAATGCCAAAGCAACCCAGCAGAAAGATCAAACCGCGCAAAGGCCAGGGGAGCGTCCAGCTCTCGCGGCAGGAATTCGTCGATCGCCTCCGCGAGCGCTTTTACGACCCGGCCTTTCGCAGCCACCTGAGTGAATTCGAGCGCCTCGCGGACGTTGCATGGGATGCCTATGACGAGTACCGCAAGAGTCCGATCAGGCGGCGGGCCGGGGCGGCATTCAAGGATCCGAACTACCAATTGCCCGTCGAATGGCTGGAAACGCGCAAGGCAATCCTCGCTGCCGAGAGGCGACAGCGCAATCGCAAGGGTCGGAGCCGCATCCTCCTGGTCTCAGGCACTGCGCGGCATGACCAGACTTGTCCCGGCGAAATGTCGAAGACGTTCAGGCTCGCGCAGATAGCGCGGCGCGAAATCGAACGTCATCCAAGGTTCGAGTGCGATTTCCTGGACCTCAGCCTGCTGACGGCGGAGTACGGCCGCCAGATTCTTCCGTGCAAGGCCTGCGTGTCGACGGCGATGCCGCTCTGTCACTGGCCGTGCTCCTGCTACCCCAATCACGCGATGGGCCAGGTCAACGACTGGATGAACGAGATCTACCCGCGCTGGGCTGCCGCGCATGGCGTCATGATCGTGACGCCGGTGTACTGGTACCAGGCGCCGAGCGTCTTGAAGCTCATGATGGACCGGCTCGTCTGTGCCGACGGCGGCAATCCGGATCCCACCACGACTTCACTGAAGGATCCGGCCAAGGCAAAGGCGCTCGAACTCGCGGGCTGGCACTATCCGCGGCATCTCGCGGGCAGGCGATTCGCGATCGTCGTGCACGGGGACACCGTCGGCGCTGAGACGCTCCGCCGCTCGCTCACGGACTGGCTGCAGGACATGCACCTCGTACCTGCGCACTACGCGGCGACGATCGATCGCTACATCGGCTACTACGAACCGTATGCCACGAGCCATTTCGCGCTAGATCGCGACAAGGCGCTCCAGCAGGAAGTGCGCGTCGCCGCGAAGTACCTGACGGACGCGGTCCGCGCTTACCGGTCAGGCCGGGCGCCGGCGGATTCGCATCAAGACGAAGATCCGCGCCCGAAATAATTGCCGGCGGGCCGCTACGGGGCACCGGCGCATGTATCATTTCGTCAATCTTTCCGAGGAATACCGCAATGACACGCACGATTGTGGCCGTCGCCCTCGCATGCGCCCTGGCGGTGCCCGGGTACGCAGACGTCACGCTCAAGCAGACGAACACCGGCAAGGGACTCGGTATGTCGGGCACTACCACGAGCACCACGTACATCAAGGGCCTGAAAATGCACGTCGAGAGCGTGATGGGCGAAAAGTCCAACACGACGATCTTCGACGTCGAGAACCAGAAAATGTACATCCTCGACTCGAACAAGAAGGAAGCCGACGTCTGGAACATGGCCGCCTTCTCCCAGGAGATTTCGCAATCGGTATCGGTCGAAGGCATGCGGGCGTCGATCAAGCCCAACGGCCAGAAGAAGCCGATTGCGGGCCATGAGACGGACGGTTACGACATGGAGATCGTCGTGCCTGCCACGCTGGGGGGTGCGGGCGGCATGAAGATTACGATGATGCTTACCGGCCCGACGTGGATCGCGAAAGGTGCGCCCGGCTCGGCGGAATACGCGGCTTTCTATCGGGGGGCCGCCGAGAAAGGGTGGATATTCACCGACCCGCGCGCTGCCAAGGGTTCGCCCGGCCAGGCCAAGGCGATGGCGGAGATGTATACGGAGTTCGCCAGGATCGGCGGCGTGCCTTACGAAACACAGATGGACATCAAACCCCAGGCCGATGGCGCGATGGGCGGCCTGGTGTCGCGCATGGGCGGCCTGTCGATGACCACCACCACGGATTCGGTCGAGACCGGCGCGCTCGCCGACGACCTCTTCCTGCCGCCGGCCGATTACAAGCTGAATGAAAAGCAGTAGGAAAGTGGCGCACTTACGCTGCCGTTGCGGCGCTCTCCAGGGCAATGTCGACTCGCGACACCTGTACGGTCACGCGGTCTGCTATTGCAAGGACTGCCAGGCCTTTGCCCGCTACCTCGGCTCTCCGGACCAGATACTGGATAGACAAGGCGGTACCGAGATCGCCGCTATCCTGCCGGCTGCAGTCAAGCTCTCAGCGGGGCTCGAAAAACTGGCTTGCATGTCGCTGAGCCCTAAAGGCCTGCTGAGATGGTATGCGAGCTGCTGTCGCACCCCGATCGGAAATACGCCACGAGATCGTAAATTACCTTACGTGGGATTAATCCGGACCTGTTTGCCGCAATACGATGAGTCTTTTGGGCCGCCGAAGATTGCCCTCCACACAAAGTCCGCCTCCGGCGACGTCAACGCGACGCCTCTTGCCGCTTTTCTTGGCGGCATGACAATCATGAGCAAGATCATCGGTGCGCGGCTCCGCGCGAGATACAAGGAGAACCCGTTTTTCACGCTGGACTCGGGCGCACCGATCAGGACGCCGCAGGTCCTGACTCTCGCGGAGAGAAGATCGCTGGAAACTGCACGATGAGCCCATGCAGGCATTGATCTTCGACCTCGACGGAACGCTGATTGACACGGTCTATGCGCACGTGTTCGCCTGGCAGCGGGCGTTCGCGGAGGTCGGTCTCGCCATCGACGGATGGCGCATCCACCGCCGCATCGGCATGAGCGGCGGCCTCGCCGCGCGCGCGGCCGCCCGCGAACTCGGGCGTGAGATCACTGCTGCGGAAGAAGAAGCGCTCCTGAAGCGCCACGGCGAGCTGTTCCGGCAATTCCTGCCCGAGCGCCGCCCGCTGCCCGGAGCCATCGACCTGCTGCGATCGTTGCGCGCCCAGGAGATCCCGTTCGGAATTGCGACATCCGGCAGTCGTCCGGAAATCGACCTGTCGCTCGAAGCGCTGGGCATCGGCCCGGAAACCGTCGTGATCGAACGGCGCGACGTCAAACGGGCGAAACCCGAGCCGGATCTCTTCCTCGCGTGCCAGCAGAAACTCGGCGTTGCGGTTGGCGAGTGCTACGTCGTCGGCGACGCCGTCTGGGACCTGCTGGCGGCCCGGCGCGCGGGCATGCTGAGCGTGGGGCTCTTGAGTGGCGGTTACGGCGAGGACGAGCTGCTCGCGGCCGGCGCGTATCGCGTATATCGCGATGCGTCGGTCCTGCACAAGTCACTCGACGAGCTGGGTGTCCTGCCTTGAGCGCGCCGCTGGCGATCGGTCTACCAGGGATAAGTGCCGCCGTTGTAGTTCAGGAACTTGCCGGAGTCTTCCGGTTTCAGTGACGCGATTACCTTTCGCATCGCCTTGATGCTTTCGGCCGGCGATAGCTTTCCGCCCGGCCCGCCCATGTCGGTGCGAACCCAGCCCGGATTCATGACGACGCAGGTGATGCCGCGCGATGCGAGGTCGATCGAGAGGCTCTTCATCACCATGTTCACCGCCGCCTTGGAGGTGCGGTACGCGTAGGAGTCGCCGGAAGTGTTGTCCGCGATCGATCCCATGCCGCTCGTGATCGTGACGATGCGCTTGAGCTGGCTTCGGGCGACGTTCTCGAGGAAAGCCTCGACGACGCGCATGGGGCCGAGCGAGTTGGTGTCGAGCACTTTCATCCAGGCCGCGTAATCGAGGCGGCCGAGCCGCTCGTTGCGCGGCCCCATGACGCCGGCGTTGTTGAGGAGAAGATCGATGGGCTGGCCGGACAGTTCCCTGGCGGACGCGCGAACACTCGCCGTGTCGGTGACGTCCATCGGCAGCACTCGCACCTGCCCGCCGCTCTGCGCTGCCAGCTGCTTCAGCTCGCTGGCGTCGTCCGGTGACCTGCAAGCCGCGAAAACCTGCCAACCTTCGGCGGCGTACTGCCGCGCGAACTCGAGGCCGAGGCCGCGATTCGCGCCGGTGACGAGAACAATGGGCATGGCCGCAGCAGTCTAATCCACCGTCCGCAACATGGAGCGAGGCCGTCGATTTTCATCGACGGCCTCGCACCTTCGGCTGCCTTGATTGTGAGCAGCGCTCAGTCCGGCAACTCGCAGTTTGCGGCGGTGCGCGGGCGCGTACAGAAAATACCCCCTTCCGTGATCGTCTGGTTGCCTCCCTTCTCGGTAGCCAGGACCTCGAATTCATAGATTCGGTTCGGCTCGAGGTACTGCTTTGCCACCAGCATGCTTGTCTCCGCCTTCGAGACATCGGCGTCGAACGCGGTCTTCGTCTTCCCCGGCGCCAACACCGGATTGGTGACGTCGACGACGACCAAGTGATAGCCGACGATCTCGACCGGTCCGAGTGCAGGGAGAATCGGGCCAGTCACTTTCTTCCAGATAATGAGGAGCGGCGCGTCATGGGGGACGATGTCCCCGTCCTCCGGCGCGGTGATTTCCGGGCCGGCGGGAATCTTGTGCGTGAGCTTCGCGGTGCCTTCAAATTCCACACCCCCGCTCTCGCCGTCGAATTCGTACGTCCCGGCGGGCCAATTGGAGAAGAGCTCGTTCAGCGAGATCGCGTCTTCGGACGGCTCGCAGCCGAGAGCATTCTCCAGGTCAATGATCGGCGGCTCTACGCGTTCCTGAAAGCTTTCGGTCAGGTCGTGCGTGCCTTCCAGGCCGATTACCGACACGAAACGGAAGACTTCCTGTTCCCCCGGACCTTCGATCTCGCCCTGCGTAATACCGTCCGTATCGAAGCTCATCTGAATACCCATGTCGCAAGCCGACGCGTTCGTCTCGAAATGGATGTTCGTCTGCTTGAACGGCTCGGGGGGGGCTGCGGTGGCAGGGCTTATCGCCGTCGCCGCCAGTGTGACAACGGCCGCCGCGGCTCTGTAGAGAGTTCCAATATGTTCTTTCATGGCCTTTGCTCCAGTCTGGCGTGGACTCCCGATCGCAAAGTCTTGCTGTGTATTGGACGCCGCGCCGAATGGAATCCTTCGCTTCAGCGACCATCGCAGGGCCCCAGTCGAAGTTGCCGCAGTAGCCTGATCGCGCCTACAGTCGGCCAGCCGGCCTTCAGGGGGACATTCATGCGTTCTGCCGCGCTCGCTGATGTCGCGAAGCCGCAAGTGTTGTCACGCCATGCCGGCCTGGCATTGCGCGGCCTGGTGGTCTGCGCCGCTTATTACCTGGGTTCCTGGCTCGGTTACGCGCTCATTGTTCCGGCGTCGTACATCTCGATCATCTGGCCGCCGAACACGGTCTTGCTGGTGGCCTTGCTCCTGTCTCCACGACCGCAGTGGCCGTGGCTGTTGCTCATCGCATTTCCGGTTCACCTGCTCGCGCAATGGCATTTCGGCGTGTCGCCGACGATGGCCACTCTCTATTATGTCTTCGATTGCGGCCTCGTCCTGCTGACGGCCTCGGCACTGCGCTGGGTCGGACTCGGCGGCCTCGCCTTGGGCGAGCTGCGCCAGGCGTTGATTTTCATTGCCGTGACGACCGCCGCAGTCGCAGCGAGCACCCTGATCTGGTCGCCATTGATCGTCTCGATCTGGATCGGAGGCGATGTCTGGGAATCCTGGATCCTCGTTTCCCTGTCGAACCTCCTTCCGTTCCTGGCCGCAACTCCCGGCCTGTGGATCTGGCTCGGCAGCGATGGTGCAGTCCTCAGGAGCGCTTCATTCGCGCAGTACACGGAGTTCAGCTTCCTGGCCGTGGGCCTCCTGACGTGCGCCGTCGGGGTATTCGGACTTGCCCCGCAAGCACTCCAGGACCTCCCCGCCCTCTTCTATGCGCCGCTACCATTCCTCTTGTGGGCAGCGGTCCGCTTTGGTCCCGGCGGCCTGTCGTTCGGCTTCGCGATCTTTGCCGGCATGGCGATGTTCAGCACGATCGCCGGCTACGGGCCCTTCGCCACTCGGTCCCCCAGCGAGAGCGTTCTCGGTTTGCAGGTCTTCCTGCTGGCGCTCTTCGTTCCCCTGCTGGTGTTGTCTTCCGAAGTCGCGGAAAGACGGGGCAAGGAAGAAGCCCTGCGCGAAAGCGAGACCCGCTACCGGGCCGTGGTCGAAGATCAAACGGAACTGATTTGCCGATTTCGCGCCGATGGAACACTGACGTTCGTGAACGGCGCTTATTGCCGCTATTTCCAGGTCCCGGCGAAGGAGCTGATCGGCCGAACCTTCTGGTCGCTGATACCAGCGGAAAGCCACGAAGCGGCGCGCGCGTATCTCGCGTCCATCACTCCCGATCACCCGGTGGCGACCATCGAACACGAGGTCCTGGCTCCGGACGGAGAAATCCGTTGGCAGCACTGGCGCGACCGCGGTTTCTTCGACGAGCACGGCCGTGTCGTCGAGTACCAGGCCGTCGGCCGCGACATCACCGAGCGCAAGCATGCCGAGGAGGCCATGCAAAGCCTCGCCCACGCAACCCGGCTCGCGCTGGTCGGCGAACTGACGGGATCGATCGCGCACGAGCTCGGCCAGCCGCTCAGCGCGATTCTCATCAATGCCGAGACCGCAGGAGTGCTGCTGAATTCGGAATCCCCGCCGTTGGACGAAGTGCGGACGATCCTCGCCGACATCCGCCGGAACGACCTGCGCGCCTACGATGTCATCCATCACGTCCGGGCGCTGCTGCGCAAGCACGAGCTGCAAATGCTTCCGCTCGATCTCAACGAGATCGCGGAGGAGGTCGCGCGACTCGTCCTGCCCGACGCCCGCCGCCGCAATGTCGTCGTGGACACCGAGCTTGCCTCCGGCCTTCCCGTGGTTCGCGGCGACCGGGTCTATCTCCAGCAGGTCCTGCTCAACCTTCTTCTGAACGGCATGGACGCCATGGCTGACATACCATCGGCCGAGCGCCGCATCGTCGTGCGCACGCAGCACAACGGCGAACGATCGGTCAGCGTCTCGGTCAGCGATACCGGTCACGGCATTCCATCGGATCAACTGTCCAATGTCTTCAAGTCCTTCTACACCACCAAGGAGCGCGGCATGGGGCTGGGATTGGCGGTCGCCCGCTCCATAATTGAAGTGCACGGGGGACGGATCTGGGCGAGTGCCGATTCGAGGTCAGGGGCGACGTTCAATTTCACCTTGCCGACTGCGATGCCGGACGCCTGAGGCGATTCTCGACCAGGCCGCCGAGGCATTACACTAGCCGTCGATGACCTCCGGATTCCTTCCCCGCTTCGCCTGCTCGGTCGCATGGCTCGGTGCCCTCGCGACTACCACGCTCGCCCAGGAACTCCAGCCCTTTCCGGCGCCGCAGATCACCGTCGAGCAATGGACGAGATACGCCGACGAGGTACGCGAGCTTCACGAAGCGTCGGCGCAGGTCTACAAGGACAAGCAGATCGTCGTTTTTTCAGACCCGCCAACGCGCACCTTCTGGGTCTTCACGCTGAAGGACCATCCCGCGCACCCGGCGTGGATCACACGCCAGATGTTCGAGGACGGTGGCCAGGTGCGCGTGCGGCAGATTGGGTACTTCGCCGGCTCGGAGCCGGAATTCGCCAAGCTCTTCCGCGAATACCAGGAGCGCAACGAGCAGCTGCGCGAGGACGTCGAGAAGCGCAACCGGTAGCTACTTGACGACGATCAGGTCGAACTTGCCGTCCGCTTCCTGATAGAAAACCACGCCCTCCTTCGCGTCCGTGCCGGTCCCGTGCCGCAGGCCTCCCGGGATGAACAGGTATTGCCCCGCGGTCACCCGTATTTCCGCGCCTTTCTCGGGCTTGTAGACATAGGCGCCCTTGAGCACGGCGATCCGCAGGTCGCTCGTGTGCGTGTGGAGCGGGACGTTGGCGCCGGCCGCTATCCTGGTGAAAGCGGCATGCGGACCGCTTTCCGGGTTGCCCCAGAGCGTCGCCCGCGATGCGTCCGGATTGATCGGCGCATAATTCGCCGTCGCGGAGTCCACATGGACGACCTCCTTGCTTTCCTCTGCGAAGGCCACGGCGAACGAGGTCGCGAGGGCGAGAGTGCCCGCGGCCGCGGCCACGCCAGTGTTTCGGTTCATTGTCATTCTCCCTGTTGATCTGGAAACGAGACATTCTGCGACCACGGCGATGCATACCGCAATTGGCTGCGCGATCAATGAGTGATCCCCTTTCGTTGAGCTGCCCGTACTGCGGCGAGGCGGTGGATCTCGCCATCGACGAGGGTGGCGGCAGCCCGCAGGCCTACGTGGAAGACTGCCCGGTGTGCTGCCGCCCGTGGCAAGTCGAGATCGCGCACGATCCGGAAATCGGCTGGACCGCATCGCTGCGGACGTTGGACGAGTAGCGCGGTCGTTAGCGGCGCTGCCTCAAAATGCCCGCGCAAACGAAAGGCTGGCCCAGACCAGCGTCCGATCGGCAGGCTCGCGGGTTATCTCGCGCGACGCTGCGTGGACGCTATACGTCACGCTCCAATCGGAGAACGCCGACGTCACGCCGGCCCAGCCTTCCACCTGCAACCGCGCGAGGTCGTCGCTTGCGACTCGCACGTCGCTGTGCCGGAACTGGCCCTGCAGCAATGCGTTGTACGCACGCGCCTTCACTCGCGCCCCGACGAAGCCATAGATTTCCGGCAACCCGCTGAAGCTGAAGCCATTGACCGGCGCGATCGGCGCCGGGGAGTAGTCGCCGAGCTCCGGATTGAAGCTCCACCACGGCGTCTGGATCCGCCCCCACCGCATGGAAAGCGCGGCGCTCGCTTCGGTGAGGTAGCCGGCGCTGCCCGCGACGGTCAGCTTGACCTCGCGTAATCTACCGGTCCGCGCTTCGGCGTCACCGAGCAGCCACTGCTCGGCTTGCACGTATCGCGCTGTCAGCTCGCCGCCGTCCGAGACCTGGTGGCTCCAGCCGTTTGGCTCGACGCCTCCCTGCACTTGATGGACAGCGCTCTGGACGCCTTCTGCCACGCCCGTTCCAAGCACGCCTGCCGTGAGGCTCGTGAATCGCGAGCGGTCGCCGGACGCGTCGATGCGCAGCTCGGAGCTCGTCATGAATACCAGGCTGGCGTACGGGCGGTCATGAGGCAGCGCCTGCGCGGACTTCAGGTCGTCCGGAGTCATGGCGATAATTCCGAGCTGGGATGCGCGCGAGGACGCGGCGGCCTCGCGCTCCGGCAGCAAGGACGCAATGCCGTTTCGCGCCCGGTCCAATGGCACCACGAAGCGACCAAGCCTTTCCGATCCGAAGGTCGCCGTGGCGCCCCAACTGTAGTCGCTGTCGCTTCCGGCGCCGGTAAACAAGTCATTGTCGAGATGGACCGCGACGCCCTGATCCCCGATCTCGGCCGGCACGCCTCGCATCTTTATCTCGACTTCCTGCGCTCGCGCGAAAGTGGAAGCCGCGAGCAACAGCAGCATCGCGAGTCCGGTGATACGTGAAATTCGGCGGCTTTTCGGCATGGATCGCACGATAAAGCGCCCAACCGGCAAATGAATCTTCAAGGAGTTGCCTGTCGGCGTCCCTCCGACGGTGGGCCGCTTCTATCCCTTTTGAGGGACACGCGGGACTGTCGGCAAGCAGATTCGCCCGCACGTGCTGACGACGTAAGGTAACGGCCAGTCAAACAGGAAAGTGGTGCTCGCCATGCTGAAGAAGATCTGGACCCGCTCGACAATATTGATCGTGGCGCTCCTCGCCACCGGCGGCGCGCTGCTTGCCTGGAAGGTCACGTCCATCGTGAATTCCGCGGCCGCAGCCGAAAATCAGCCGGAGCCGACGGAATCCATCGTCGTTGCCGCAGCCAGGCAGCGTCCGTACACGCCGTCGACGACTGCGGTTGGCACGGTCGTCGCGCGGCGCTCAGTGACGCTGCGCAACGAGCTGCCCGGCACCGTGCGCCGCGTGAACCTCGCGCCCGGCCGCATGGTCGAGGCGGGCACGGTGCTCGTCGCGCTCGACGTTTCCGTCGAAGACGCGGAGCTGCGCGCGCAGGACGCTGAGGCGGCGCTCGCCGAAACGCTGTTCGACCGCGCTCTTAGGCTGAACGAGCGGCGTGCCGTGTCGGACAATGAACTCGACGAAGCACGCGCGGAGCGCGACGTCGCGCTCGCGCAGGTGGCCCGCACGCGCGCCATCATCGAGCGCAAGGTGATCCGCGCGCCGTTCCGCGCGCGCATCGGCATTTCCGACGTGCACCCCGGCCAGTACCTCAACGAAGGCACGGTGATCACATCGCTGCAGGGCGTCGACGACGAGGCCTACGTGGACTTCTCCGTTGCGCAGCAGGTCGCCGCGGCACTGCCGGACGGCGCGGGCGTGGACATTTTCGCTTCCGGCGCCGCCACTGCGATCGCCGGAACCGTCGTCGCGACGGACGCCCGCGTGGATCGCGATACGCGGAACGCAATAGTCCGCGCCCGCGTCGACGCGGCAAATGCGCCGGCTCCCGGCTCGGCCGTGCGCGTGCACGTGCCGAATGGGCCGCAGCGGCTGGCCGTCACGATCCCGGTTACCGCCCTGCGCAAGGGGCCCGAGGGTGACCACGTCTTCGTGGTTTCCGGTGACCACCAGGGCGCGTCGCGCGCGTACGTGCGGCCCGTCAAGACGGGCGCACTCCTCGGCGATGAAGTACTGATCGAGGCTGGCGTCAAGCCCGGCGAGCAGGTGGCCGCCTCGGGATCCTTCAAGCTGCGCGACGCGGCGCTGGTCGCGGTCGCGAGCGACACGCCGCCGGTCGCCGGCGCGCCGAAGATCGCTGCGCGCTGATAGCAAGGAAGAGGAAGCACGATGCGCTCGATCACCGACATCTTCATCCGGCATCCGGTCCTTGCGATCGTCGTCAACCTCGTGATCGTGCTGATCGGCTGGCGCGCGATCACTGCCCTCCCCGTACAGCAGTATCCGCAGCTCGAAAGCTCGTCGATCGTCGTCACGACCCTGTACTACGGCGCAAGCGCCGAGACGGTGCGCGGCTTCATCACGACGCCCATCGAGCGCGCCGTGTCGGCGATTGCGGGCGTCGATTACGTGGAATCCACGAGCCGCGCGGGCCAGAGCACCGTCAACGTGCGCCTGAAGCTCAACCATGACAGCACGACCGCGCTCGCGGAGGTCACGGCAAGGCTCCAGCAGGTGCGCTCCGAGCTGCCCGCGGAGGCCGAGCCGCCCGTCATCGACGTGCAGCGCACCGACCGGCCTTACGCCACGTTCTATCTCAGCTTCAACTCGAAGGAGCAGAGCGTCCCCGCGATCACGGACTATCTGACGCGCAACGTGCAGCCGCGCCTCGCCACGATCGAGGGCGTGCAGAAAGTCACCAACACCGAAGGCGGCCAGCCGATCGCCATGCGGATCTGGATCGACCCGGATCGCCTCGCGGAGCTGAATCTCGCGCCCGGCGACGTGAACGCGGCGCTCCAGCGCAACAACTATCTCGCCGCGGTGGGCCAGACCAAGGGCGACCAGGTGCAGATCAACCTCCTCGCGAATACCGACCTGCGCTCGGTCGACGAGTTCGCGGACCTGATCGTGACGGAGCGCAACGGCGCAATCGTGCGCCTGCGCGACGTCGCTCGCGTCGAGCTCGGCGCCGAGGAAGCGACGCAGGTCGCGCGCTACAACGACATGGAGGGCGTGTACCTCAGCGTATGGACCGTCGTCGGATCGAATGAGCTCGAGGTGGCCGGCCGGCTGCGCGAGGCTATGGACACGCTGCGCCCCACGCTGCCGGAAGACATGGAAATGCGCCTGGTGTGGGACGGCACGATGTTCATGCGCAATGCCCTCGAGGAGATCTCGAAGACCCTGGTGGAGACGATCCTCATCGTCGGACTGGCCGTTTTCGTGTTCATGGGCTCGCTCCGCACCGCGCTCGTGCCACTCATCGCGATGCCGGTGTCGCTGCTTGGCGCGGCGATCGTGATGCTCGCGCTCGGCTTCAGCCTGAACCTGCTGACGATGCTCGCGATCGTGCTGTCGGTGGGCCTCGTCGTCGACGACGCCATCGTGGTCGTCGAGAACGTGGAGCGTCACGTGCGCGAGGGCAAGTCGCGAATCGAGGCCGCGCTCGTCGGCGCGCGCGAGCTGCTCGGGCCCATCATCGCAATGACGATCACGCTCGCGGTCGTCTACGCGCCGATCGGCTTCCAGGGCGGGCTCACCGGCTCGCTCTTCCTCGAGTTCGCGATCACGCTCGCGGCCGCGGTCATCGTCTCGGGCATCGTCGCCGTGACGCTCTCGCCCATCATGAGCGCGCATTTCGTGCACGAGCACGGCCACGAAGGCCAGCTCACGCGCCTCGTCAACCGCGCCTTCGACGCCGTGCGGAGCCGCTACGCGAGGCTGCTCGACGGCGCCCTCGGCATGCGCGCAGGCATAGTTGCCGCATCGGTCCTCGTCATGCTGGCCGCCTGGCCCCTGTACCAGTTCTCAAAGACCGAGCTGGCGCCGGTCGAGGACCAGAGCCACATCAGCCTCTTCTTCGAGGCTTCGCCCGACGCCTCGCTCCCGGCCGTCAAGCGGGACTCGCTGAAGCTCGTCGAGGCGATCAAGTCTTTTCCCGAGACCGAGTTCATGTGGTCGCTCTCCGCGGCCTGGGGCGGATTCGGAGGCCTCGTGGCCAAGGACTTCAATGAGCGCGAGCGCTCCACGGAGGAGATGTTCGGCGAAGTCTACGGCAAGGTTTCGCAGATCCCGGGACTGCGCGTGTTCCCGCGCCTCGATCCGCCGCTTCCTACGCCCGGCCAGTACGACGTCGAGCTCGTCCTGCAGAGCGACGCGCCATCCGAGCGCCTGCTCGGGATCGCCAACCAGGTGGTCGGCGCCGGCTGGCAGAGCGGCAAGTTCCTGTATGTCGACAGCGACCTCAAGATCGACCTGCCCGAAGCGCGTGTGGTGCTCGACCGCGAGCGTATCGCGGACCTCGGGCTCGACCTCGCGTCCGTCGGCCAGGAGCTCGGCACGCTGCTCGGCGGGGCGTACGTGAACCGCTTCAACTTTTTCGACCGCAGCTACAAGGTCATCCCGCAGATCGGCGAGGAAGACCGCGCGACGCTCGACCCGCTGCTCGACCTCAAGATCCGCACGCCCGGCGGCGGCCTCGTGCCCGTGTCCACGTTCACGCGCATCGAGACGACCACCGCGCCGCGCACGCTCAATCGCTTCAACCAGGTGAATGCCGTGCGCATCATCGGTGCGGTCAATCCCGGCGTGACGAAGGATGAGGGCCTTTCCGTGCTTGAGGACGCCGCAAGCGCCGCCGGCGGCGAGAACGTGACGCTGGAGTACGCTGGCGAGTCGCGCCAGATCCGCCGCGAAGGCGCGGCGCTCACCGTCACGCTCGCATTCTCGCTTGTCCTGATTTACCTCGTGCTCGCCGCGCAGTTCGCGAGCTTCCGCGATCCGCTGATCGTGCTCCTTGGCTCGGTTCCGCTCGCAATCTCCGGCGCGCTGATGTTCAGCTTCCTCGATCTGACGACGATCAACATCTACTCGCAGGTGGGGCTGATCACACTCGTCGGGCTCATCGCGAAGAACGGCATACTCATCGTGCAGTTCGCGAACGCCCAGCATGCGCTCGGGCTTTCGCGGATCGAGGCCGCGAAGCAGGCGGCGCTGACGCGGCTTCGCCCGGTGCTGATGACCTCCGCGGCGATGGTGTTCGGGCAGCTGCCGCTCGTTTTCGTCGACGGGCCGGGCGCGGCCGCCCGCAACAGCATCGGCATCATCCTGGTCGCGGGCATGGTCGTCGGCACGCTGTTCACGCTGTTCGTGGTGCCGGTGTTCTATTCATTGCTCTCAGCCGCGCAGCAGCTGGCGCAGGAAACGGCACCTGCTTCCCCCCAGCCGGCTGTTGCAACTTGAGGCCACCATGACCCGCGCTCCTGCCATCGCCCTGCTTCTGTCCAGCTTCCTGCTCGCCGCTTGTGCGGTCGGGCCGGACTACAAGCCGCCCGAAACCGACGCCGCGGAGCGCTTCGACAATCTCGATTCCGAGGCATTCTCGACGGAAACTGCCGTCGCGGACTTCTGGACGCTCTTCGAGGACGAGGCGCTCGTGCGCCTGGTGAACGACGCCCTTGCCTCTAACCACGATCTCCGGATTGCGCTCACGCGCATCGCGGAGGCGCGCGCCTTGCGCGGTGAATCGCGACTGGACTTCGCGCCCACAGTCACGGCGGGCGCCGGCTATTCCGAACAGCGGCTCGCTGACGCGCAGTTGAGCGGCACGCCGTTCGTGCCGCGCGACCAGCAGCTCTACGACGCGGGCTTCGACGCATTCTGGGAGCTCGACTTCTTCGGGCGCATCCGACGCGCCGTCGAGGCGAGCAATGCGGAGCTTGACGCCGCCGAGGCGAGCCTGCGCGACGCCCAGGTCATCGTGACCGCGGAGGTCACGCGCACGTACTTCGAGCTCCGCGGCCAGCAGCAGCAGCTCGACGTCGCGCACCGCAATGTGGACAACCAGCGCGAGACGCTCGAGCTCACCGATGTCAGGCTCGAGGCCGGTCGCGGCACCGAGCTCGACACCTCGCGTGCGCAGGCGCAACTCTCCGGCACGCTCGCCGGCATTGCGCCGCTCGAGGCGGCCGTTGCCCGGTCGATTCACCGGCTCGGCGTGTTGACAGGCCGCGAGCCTGGCGCGCTGCGCGAAACCCTGACGCCCTCCAGGGATCTTCCGGACATTCCACTCATTGCCGCCGTCGGCGACCCCGCGGGCCTTCTGCGCCGCCGCCCCGATATTCGCGTGGCCGAACGGGAGCTCGCCGCATCCACCGCGCGCATCGGCGTCGCGGTGGCGGACCTGTTTCCGCGCGTGTCGTTCACCGGCACGGTGGGATTCGTCGCGGATAGCTTCGACGGCCTTGGCGACAGCGGCTCGGACGCGTATTTTATCGCGCCCGGAATTTCCTGGGCGGCGTTCGATCTCGGCCGGGTGCGGGCGCGGATCGCGGGCAGCAAGGCTCGCGCCGAGGGCGACCTCCTGCGATACGAGCAGGCCGTGCTTCGCGCGCTCGAGGAGACTGAAAATTCGCTGGTTACGCACGCCCGAGCACGGCAGCGCCTGGCGCACGCTGAGGACGCCGCGGGAGCCAGCGGCAAGGCGGCCGATCTCGCGCGCCTCCGTTTCGAGGGCGGGACGAGCGACTTCCTCCAGGTACTCGACGCGGAGCGCACCCAGCTCGAGGCCGAGGATCGACTGGCCCAGACCCGAACCGAGGCCGCCACGAGCCTGATTGCGGTCTACAAATCCCTGGGCGGAGGGTGGGAGAATACCCCCATGCCGCTCCCGAGTACCGTCGCCAAGGCGCACCCATGAGCCGGGATCCCGGAACCGATCGCGAACTGGCGAGCCCCGCTCATGCCGCCGCCGGGCTGGCGGCCGTCAGCCCGCCCCTGCGCCGCCGCGAAGCGCTGCTGGCCGCATCGGCCAAGGTGAGCCGCCTGTTGCTCGAAGCGCCGGAACCCATGCGGGTGATGCGCGAGGCGCTGAGTCTCCTCGGTGAAGCCGCCGAGGTCGACCGGACCACGCTCGCGCTGGCCGAAGTCGGGCCGCACGGCGAACGTTGGCTGACCATCAAGAGCGAATGGCGCGCCGACGGGGTGGCCCCGTCCGAATGCGACCCCTCACGCACCGCGCGGGGCGACCGCAAGTCCGACTGCTTCTGCCCGGAGCTGACGGCCGGCCGTACCGTCTTCGTGCGGCGAGACGAATCGGAGGACGCGCATGGCGTCAGCATCGCCGCAGATCGCTCCAAGAGCTCCGTGATAGTGCCGATCCTCGTCGCGGGCGAGTACGAAGGCGCGATCGGCTTCGACGATTGCCACGAGCCGCGCGAGTTCGGCTCCGCCGTGGTATCGGCGCTCGAAATCGCGGCCGGGATTATCGGCGCGGCATTGCACCGCGAGCACCTCATGGAAACCATGCGGCGCGAGCGCGAACTCGCGGCGGAGGCGCGCGTCGCCGAACTTGCGAACGCGAACGCCACGATTCGCGCCAATCTGCAGCAGCTTGCGGCGCCGCCGGACTGGAAGAGATTCCTGGAACACCTATTGCTCGAAGCCACGCGGCAGCTCGAAGCGGCGAGCGGCACGATTATCGTGCTGGATATTGCGGGTGCCGAGTGGCACGTCGCTGCGCACGTCGTGGACGAAAGGCTCGAAGAGCCGACGTTCGCGACGTCCGTGCGCGCCAACGACGTCGATGTCGGCAGCATTGCGGCCGGCAAGCACGGGCCCCAGTTCGTCACGGACGAGCGATTCAACGAGATCAGCTGGCCCGGAGTCGAGGACTTCCATCGGATCGCCGGGCATCAGTGCGTCTACTTGCTGCCCATGGTGTTCGGTGACCGCACCGTAGGGTTTTTTGCGATCTCATTCCGCCATAGGAATCAATTGCCGTCCGAGCGCATCGAGCTCCTGGTGGCGCTGGCGCAGCAGGCGACGCTCGCCATTGCGCTGAAGCGATTCGGCATTTCGGCCAAGAACGCCGCGGTCCTCGCGGAGCGCAACCGGATCAGCCAGGAGATCCACGACGGACTTGCCCAGAGCTTCACCGGCATCCTCATGCAGCTCGGCGCCGCCGAAGAGCACATGGGCTGCGCGCGCCGGACGCCGCTGCCGGATATTCTCGGCCGCATCCGCGCCCTGGCACGCGACGGCCTTGCCGAGGCGCGCCGATCGGTCCTCGCGCTGAAACCGGACCAGGGCCATGTCGGCGGCCTCGAGCTCGCCCTGCGGCAGCTTGCCGAGCGGTCTACCATCGCAGGCCGCGTCGCTTGCACCTTCGACGGCGGTATTGCCTCCACCGGCCCCGCCCCCGAACTTCAGCATGACCTCCTGCGCATCGCGCAGGAGGCCGTGATCAACGCCGTCCGTCATGCACATTCCAAGAGCATCCGAATCGTGCTGATCGAGGAGTCCGAAGACTGGATCCTGATGGTCATCGACGACGGCCAGGGAATGGAGGACGTGCCGGAACTCTACGCGCAACAGGGCTTCGGCCTCGCGAACATGCGCGAGCGTGCGGAAACGATCGGGGGGTACTTCGAAATTCAGAGCCGGGTCGGCCTCGGCACGCAGGTCATCGTGCGCCTGCCGCGACCGAAGTCGCAGTGAGTGAGGGCGACCCCAAAATCCGGGTGATCCTCGCGGACGACCATCCGGTGGTGCGCGACGGACTCGCGGCGATCGTCAATCAGCAGCCGGACATGGAAGTCATCGCGGAAGCGGGCGACGGCGAAGAGGCAATCGCGCTTTACGAACGGCACCGGCCCGACGTGATGGTGCTCGACCTCCGGATGCCCAAGCTCGACGGCGTGACCGTCGTGCAGCGCGTGCTCGAGGCGCACCCGAAAGCCTGCCTTCTGATCATGACGACCTACGACGGCGACGAAGACATCTTCCGAAGCCTGAGCCAGGGTGCGAAGGGTTACCTCCTGAAGGACACGCCGCGCCAGGAGATCCTGTCCGCGGTTCGCGCGGTGGCGGCGGGACGGCCGTACACGTCTTCATCAGTGGCGGCCAAGGCCGTGCGCCGAATGGCGAAGCCAAGCCTCACGCAGAGGGAGCTCAGCGTCCTGGAGCTCGTCGCGCAGGGGCGCAGCAACAAGGACATTGCGCGCCGCCTCGAGATCACCGAGGGAACGGCCAAGACGCACGTCAAGGCGATCCTCGGGAAGCTCGATGCCATCAGCCGCACCGAAGCAGTCGCCGTGGCCCACAAGCGCGGGCTGATCCGGCTGTAGAGCCGTGCCCGCATCGGTTCGGCCGCGTAGTCGGGAGAAATCCTGGTCTTGAGCGCCGCCAGGGATCTCGTCTCCGGGTCGCGCTCCAGTTCGCGGATCGCGGCACGCATGCGCTGAAGGACATTCCCCGAAGTTGGCAAGTGTCCGCCGCGGCGGCCGTTTAAGATGTGCTTGAGGGGGATGCCGTGAAGCGGAATACGCAGTGGAAGATCGCGGCGTGGGCGTTTGCGCTCGCGCTTTCGGCGTTCGCGGTGGGCGTGGTGATGGCGGCGCGGTCCTTCCCTGACGCGCCGTACGACTGGATGTACCGGGTCGTCTCCGAGCTCGCCTCCCGCAAGCACAATCCAGACGGCGGGCGCTGGTTCTCGATCGCGCTCGGGCTTTCCATGCTCGCGCTCTGGCCGGTGGTTTCGTACCTGCGGGATACGAACGGCGACCGGCGTTGGCCGATCCTTGCCCTGCGCGCCGGGATCCTGTTCGGCGTGGCGGTCGGCGTCGAGCGGCTGACGTTCGTGCGCTTGTCCTCGCTGGTGCACAACGGGCACGAGGCGCTCGCGGTCGGCACATTTACCGGGCTCTATACCGGCCTGCTCGGTCTCTACTGGCAGCGCGTCCGGCGCGGCTGGACCGGCGCGCTGGTCGTGGCCGCGCCATTGGCCGCGATCTTCATCACGCAGATCGCGATTTACTTCGACCAGCGTGACCTCGGCTGGGTCGACCATCGCTGGCGTGAAATGGGTGTTTCGCTGTGGCTGAGCTTCGCGTTCTGGCAGTGGCTCGCCGTCGCGCTCCTGTGGGTCGGTCTCGGGCACCTCTTGTGGTCGAGCCGGTACGCAGAGGGAAGGGTCGCAGGCGCGGCTGTTCAGAACTTCAACGTTTAGCAACGGGAGGCAACATGTCGGGAACTACGTGTTCGGCAAGTCTTGTCACCCTAGTAACGATCGTCGTTGCCGGCCTGGCAAGCGCGGTTGTGCAGGCAAGCGCACCAAATGACGATGCCTGTGCCTTTTTGACAAAGCAGGACGCTGTCGCGGCCCTCGGCGAAGATGTCACCCAGTCGGATGCGAAATCCGGTCTACCGGTGGGGCCCGGCACGACCGCTGCCAGCTGCGAATATACCGGGACCGGCTATCACAGGATCCAGCTGACCCTGATCCGCATGTCGCCGGACGTTGCGGCCATGTATCGGGCCATGTGTGCGAAGAAAGCAAAGGAAGGGCTCGCAGGCCTGGGTGACATGTCCTGCTGGTACAACGATGATCACGAAGAGCTGCAGGTGCTGAAGGGCACGACGTTCTTCTCCATCGAGCTCGGCGGCGTCAAGAATCCCACCGAGCCGATCAAGGCGGCCGCAAAGAGCGTGTTTGCAAGGCTGAAATAGATTCAGAGCTCTCGACATAACGAAAACGCGGGAGCATTCTCGGTGCCGTGGGGGAGCTAGCGACGGGGCACGCACCTTCCTGGCGCCGGTTCCAGGCGTGGATGTTTGTGTTCTGCGCGTGGGCGCCACTGGCCGCAATGCCTGGCGCGGCGCCGCCGCCCCTCGCCGCTGCGAACGAAAATCGCGCGCCCGCAGGGCAACTTGAGTCTGGAGTTCTCACGCTACATCTCGTAGCGCGCACGGTCGACTGGCAACCCGAGCGCGACCCGAACCGTGCACTGCACGTGCTGGCGTTCTCCGAGGTCGGAAAGGAGCCCCAGATACCGGGTCCGCTGCTGCGTGTGCCGCAGGGCACCGAGGTTCGCATCTCGGTCCGCAATGCGGTCGATCCGGCGACGCACATCGGATTGCCACCGGCCCGGCAGAGGGTCGATGGCACTGACTCCATCGCAGGATCCGAGCTCTCCGTACACGGCCTTAGCGCCGGCACGGCCAAAGACGATGTACTGCACGTTCCCGTCGGTGAAACTCGCCAGCTGCGATTTCGTGCAGATCGGCCGGGGACTTTTCTCTACTGGGGCGCCATGTCGCGGCGCGCGCTTGATTCGCGCACAACCGGCGACTCGCAATTGACCGGCGCGATCATCGTTGACCCGGCCGGGGTACGTCCGGATCCGGGCGAGAGGATCTTCGTCATCACCATGCTCGACAGCTTCCCGGATCCGTCGAAGACGCCGCCGGGACAGGATCGCTTCAAGCCCGTGATCAACGGCCTGTCCTGGCCGCACACGGAGCGCTTCCGCTACGCGCGCGGCGAGACCGTTCGCTGGCGCTGGATCAACGGATCGTTTTCGGAGCACCCGATGCACCTCCACGGCTTCCATTTCCGGATCTTGGCGCGCGGCGACGCGCGATCCGAGACTATCTACCCTCAACACGAGGTCCAGGACGCAGTGACGGAGTTAATGGAGCCGGGCGCAACGATGCGTATGGCATGGGTTCCGACGCGGCCCGGCAACTGGCTCATGCATTGTCACCTGCGCGATCACGTCACGCCGTCTCCGGAGCGCAAGCCCGAGGAGCGCGCCCACGATCTCCACGACGTGGAGAGGCATCCGCTGACCGCGATGGCGGGACTCATACTCGGCATCACGGTTTCCGACGACGGGTCGCCGGCGTCGGAAACGGATCAGAGAGACCAGCTTCGCCTATTGGCGCGCGAGGAAAGGATCTCCGGCACCGATCGCGTGCGGCGCGGATTCCTGGTAACGGATGACAGTCCATCGTTGAGCGATCGCATCTCGGTTCCGGGTCCTCCGATCATCCTCAGCCGCGGGCGCACGGCATCCATCGAGGTCGTGAACGAGATGTCCGAGCCGACCACCGTGCACTGGCATGGCATGGAACTCGAAAGCGTGTACGACGGCGTCGCCGGCTGGAGCCGCAGGGGATCGCGCGTCGCGCCACTCTTGGCGCCGGGCGCTTCGTTCCGCGTGCAGATGACCCCGCCACGCGCCGGGACGTTCATCTATCACACGCACATGGACGAAACGGACCAACTGGTTGCCGGCCTCTACGGACCGCTGATCGTGCTCGAGCCGGGAGCGAAGTTCAATCCAGCGCTCGACCGTGTGTACGTGATCGGCGGTTCCATGGACGCGAGTGGGGTCCACTCCGTGACGGTCAACGGCGCGCTCGAGCCGCCACCGCAGGCGGTTCGCGCCAGCGCGACCTATCGCCTGCGCTTCATCAACATCACGCCGGATGCGACTGTCGAGATGCGGCTCGTGCAGGACGACGGGCTGCAGCGCTGGACTGCAATTGCCAACGATGGCGCCGACCTGCCGGCCGCGCTGCGCGTCGAACGACCCGCCGAGTTGCGCTTCGGCCCCGGCCAGACCTACGACTTCGAGTGGACACCGGCCGCGCCCGGTAACGCCGCACTCTTGCTCGACTGGCAGTTTCCGACCGAACACGGCAGCCTGTCGCTGCGCCAAGCGATTTCCGTTCTCGGCAACTGATCGGGCCCACCGAGGCGCAGCACCGCGACGCGATTATTTCCGAGACGGTCGCCTCGACCGGCGGCGCAAGATTTTCCGCGCGATCAGGGCCGTGACGCCGCCGACGCTCGTGACACCACCCGCAATCAGTGCCGCCGACATCAGGCAGGCCGGACACATGACTCAGCTCATCCCGCCGACGGCATCGGCGTCGTACTCGCCGTGCCGGCGCCACCATTCGTAGGGTGCGCCTTGCGGCGAGCCGGCCGGCGCGTCCTGCCAGGTCTCCTGGCGGCCGAGCGGCACGACGTCGTAGAACGACCACGCGGTGCCGAAAGCCTCGATGCCCCGGCGCGCGACGAAATGCGTGCGGTAAACATCCTTGCCGTCGCGATAGAAGACGTTCAGGCCGAAGCTGTTGCCGCTCTCGTCCGAGACGTCGAGGTCGCGGCTGAATTCCGCGGCCGTCGAATACCACGGCCACCGCTTCCAGCCCCACCGCTCGCGCAGGCGCTCGATGTCCGCAAGAGGCGCGGCGGACACCATCGCAAAGGTGATGTCGCGCGCGTGGATGTGGTCGAGATGGCTGATCTGGTCCGCCACGAACGAGCAGCCGGGACAGCCCTTCTCCGGCCAGCCGTCGACCTTCGGCCCGAACATGAAGTGGTAAAGGGTGAGCTGCGTGCGGCCCTCGAACAGGTCCAGCAGGCTTACGCGCCCTTTGGGGCCTTCGAAGGCGTAGCGCTCCTCGATCTTCATCCACGGCATGCGGCGCCGTGCGGCCGCGAGCGCGTCGCCTGCGCGCATGTGCTTCTTTTCCCTGGCGGTCATGGCGACCCGGGCGCGCCGCCACTGCGTCGGCGACACGATACGGCGGTTAACGCCGCCAATTTTAGTCGGAGCCTTACGCCTGCCGGCTGACCTGCGTTTCTTTCCCATGGCCGCCTCCGTTCGTTGGCCTCTCATGGGATAGTCGCAGAGTCACCGGTGATTTCGACAGCGGTGGAGCGCTTGCCAAGCCGTCCGTTCGCGTCCTACGGCAGCACGGCCTCCTGATGTTCAGCCCTCGGGCTTCGGGACGGGCTGGAACGCGTGGTTGAATACGTAATTCGCGACCCGGCGTCCCTGCTTGATGCCTTCGGTCTTGTCGAACTCCCAGTGAATGCCGAGGTAGATGCGGCTCTGGCCGTTCTCCTCCTCGGCCGCGCGGAATGAATG
>Ga0187893_10001025_pt1 | contig 69862 bp, 40 predicted proteins | sample MA1701074metaG_FD_139574 | JGI IMG/M metagenome (GOLD analysis project Ga0187893, IMG submission 139574) | White microbial mat communities from a basaltic lava cave in the Kipuka Kanohina Cave System on the Island of Hawaii, USA - MA170107-4 metaG ...
CCAATCGCGCTCGGACACGCCGTAGACGAACGGCGCCAGGTTGTTCGACAACGCGACCGACGCCGCCAGGCCAATCGCCACACCGCCCATCATCGCCACACCAATCGGCTTCAGCGCGGCTCGCACCACCGTGCCGCGCGTGGCGCCGAGCGCCGTGCGAACCGCCAGCTCGCGCGCGCGCTGCGTCACCGAGTGTGAGAGGACGCCGAAGAGTCCGACACCCGCGATCACCATCGCGAACGCCGCGAAACCAACGAACAGCACGGCATAGAGACGCGGACGCGACATCGAGTTCCCTACCCGCTCGTCCATCGTCATCACCGCGTCGAGCGCGATCGCCGGATCTTCTTCCCGCAGGGCCGTGCGCAGGGCCTCGATGTAGGCGCTGGGGTCACCGGCCGTTCGCACCACCACAAAAAACTGCGAGCCGTGATTGATGCCCGGCAGCTGGGCGTACGCCACGTATATCTCCGCTTGTGGCGGATCCCCCGGGCGATCCTGTTTCATATCGTCCACCACGCCGACGATGAACGATTCGAAGCGCCCGCTGGCGGCGCGCACCGCCGCGGTACCCAGCGAAAGGCCAACCGCCTTCTCGATCGGGATGCCGTCAAGATACTTCGCCACAAAGGTCCGGTTGACGACGACGGCCCCCGGCGCGGTTGCCGCGTCGGCCTCGCTCAACACCCGCCCGGCGCGCAGCCTGATACCAAGCGCGGCGAAGTACTCGGGCGTCACCACCCGCCGAAAGGTCTCGACGTCGACTTTGACGCCGTCGCGAATTCGCGACGGGAAACTGAAGACCGCAAAACCGCCGGCCGACCCGAGCGGCAATCCCGTGCTCATCGCCGCCTGGGTAATGCCCGGGCGAGCCTGCAGCCGCTCGAGAACGCGGGCGAGCGCCTGGTCTTTCCGCTCGAGGCTGTAACTTGCCGGGAACGGAATCGTGGCGGTGAGCAGGCTCGACGGCTCGTAGCCGCGATCGGCGTTGATCTGCGACACGAAGCTGCGCGCGAGCAGCGCGGCGCCAATGAGCAGCACGCACGTCACCGCGACCTGGCTTCCAGCGATCAGCGTCCGCACCGTGGCCAGCCAGCCGCGGCCCAGGCCCGCCGACGCCAGGCTCGCATCAGCCAGCGATCGCGTGAGGTCGAGCCGTCTAATGTGCAGCAACGGCAACACGCCGCACAGGATGCTGGTGATGATCGCCAGCACCAGCGTCACGGCGAGCACGCGCCCGTCGATCGCAATGGCGTCGACGCGAGGAAAACCGGCAGGCAACAGCGACGGCAGCGACGCGTGCAGCGCCGCCGCCAGCAGCAGCCCGCTGCCGGCGCCGATGAGCGCCGTCATGCTGTTCTCAATCAGCAACTGACGCGCCAGCCTCCGCGTGCCTGCACCCAGCGCCGCACGTATCGTCATCTCGCGATGGCGCGCCGTAGCCCGCGCGAGCTGCATGTTGGCAACGTTGGCAATGGCGGTGACGAACAGAAGCGCGGATGCCGCGAGAAGAACGAGGATCGCCGGCCGCACGTCCGCGGCAGCGGCTTCCTTCGCATCACGAACGTGGATCTGGATCGGCTCTTTCGCGCCGAAGAGTGCCATGGCGACAGGACCGGCGTCCGGCGCCGCCATGGCCCTCGCCGTGCCCTCGGCTGCGGCTTGCGCCGGCGTCACGCCCGGCTTGAGCCGTCCGATCGCGCGCATGATGGTGCCGGTCTTGGTGCCGTTGGGGTTGTCGACCGGCGGCGCCCCCCACGCCATCCACGCGCGCACCTCGGCGCTCGGAAATCGAAACTCCCGCGGCATCACGCCGATGATGGTGTGCGCCGTGCCGTCGAGCACGATCGGTTCTCCGACGATGTCGTCGCGGGCGCCGAAGCGTTCTTCCCATAGTCCGTGCGAGATAACCACGGCGGATGGCTGGCCGGTCGCCGAGCGGTCGGTTTCTTCGAAGATTCGTCCGCGAACAGGCGACACGCCGAGCAGCGCGATCGTCGATGGCGTGACGCGTGTCACCGGGATCCGCGTCGCCTCGCCGGCGCCGGTTAAAGTCGTCGGGTTTTCGCCGCTGTAGTACCCGATCGCTTCGAGGGTCTGCGGCGCGTCGGCCCAGGCGCGGTAGCTTCCATTCATCATCGTGCCGGGGACGCGACCCTCGCGACCACCGCGCGTTTCGCTGAGACGCACCAGGCGCTCGGTGTCGCCCCAGGGCAGCGGGCGCAGCAGCACGCCATACGCCACGCTGAACAGGATGGTCACCGCGCCGACGCCAAGCGCGATCGTCAGTACGGTGGTGAGCGCGGCACCCGGCTGCGCGCGCAACATCCGGAGCCCGTAGATCACATCGGCCATCGCTCCCGACATCGCCGTCGTCGCCGCCGGCGGCGGCACAATCGCCGGCACTCGCTTGACCGCGCGATTCAGTGACGACGGATCGCGGCGCCACCCCGCGATCAGCGCATCGATCCGCGCGTTCGCGTCATCAACCGTCAGACCGTCGGCGCGAAGCGCGTCGTAGGTGGACTCGGCGTGCTGCGCAAGCTCGTCGAGCACTTCGCGATCGATCGGCACGCCGGAAAACGCCGCGGCAATGCGCTCACGCATGTTTGATCCCCGCCACACGATTGATCGCCTTCGCGAAGTTCTGCCAGATCGATCGCTGACGCACGAGCACGCCGCGCCCGCCCGGCGTCAAACGATAGTAGCGGCGCCGGCGCTGGCCGGCCTTTTCGACCCAGCGGCCTTCGATCAGCCCTTTGGCTTCGAGGCGATAGAGTGTGGGATAGAGCGACGTGACATGAAAGCTGATGGTGCCGTCGGAGCGCTCGTCGATCTGTTTGCCGATGTCGTAGCCGTGCCGCTCTCGCTCGTCGAGCAGCGCCAGGATTAGAAATTCCGCGCTCCCGCGCTTCAACTCCCGCTCGAGCATCGTTGTGCCCATATATGGGCAGCAACAATATCACGTGTGCAACCAGGTGCAAAATCAGTCAGTTACGGAAGACGACAGAAGTATTACAGATTGAACCCGGACCTGCTGATAAGTTCAGTGCGCACATGATGCCTATCACCGACATCTACGGCCGCAAGGCCTCCAGTGGCGAGATCAACTGGATCACCGCCGTGGCCATGACGGCGTTTCATATCGGCGCCGTCGCCGCACTGTTCTTCATCGACTGGGGCGCCATCGCCACCGCCGTTCTGTTGTGGTGGGTCGCCGGCTCGCTCGGCATCGGCATGGGCTATCACCGCCTGCTGACGCATCGCGGCTACAAGACCCCGAAGTGGGTTGAGTATTTTCTGACGCTGTGCGGCACCCTGGCCCTCGAGGGCGGACCGATCTTCTGGGTCGCCACGCACCGCATTCATCATCAACATTCCGATCACGAAGGCGATCCGCACTCCCCGCGTGAAGGCACCTACTGGGCGCACATGGGATGGATCATGACCGGCAAGGCGATGCACCACGACACCGCGGTGCTCGCGCGCTACGTGCCCGATCTCGCGAAGGACACGTTCCACGTCTCGCTCACGAAGTGGCACTGGGTGTCGCAAGTGGTGGTCGGCCTCGCGCTGCTCGCCTACGGCGGCTGGACCTACGTGCTGTGGGGCACGTTCTTCCGCACCACCTTCGGCCTGCACTGCACCTGGCTCGTCAATTCGGCGACACACCTCTGGGGCTCGCAGCGCTTCAAGACGCGCGATGATTCGAAGAACAGCTTCTGGGTGGCGATGATGACGTTCGGCGAAGGCTGGCACAACAACCATCACGCGCACCCGGTGTCGGCGCGCCACGGCCTGGCGTGGTACGAGTTCGACGTCAACTGGATCGGCATCAGAACGCTCGAACGGCTCGGCCTCGCCTGGGACATCAAGGTCGCGAAGATCCGGGAGCTGCCCGCCGAAGAAGCGGCGTAACCAGGCCATCGGGCCATCAGGCCAACGGGCCAACAGCCGCGCCACCTCGCCATCAGATCTGGCCTGTTGGCCTGTTGGCCTGTTAGCCTGTTGACCTAACATGACACGCCGACAGACTGCCTCCATCGTCTTCGTCGTTCTCTGCATCGTCCTCGTCGCCGCGACGGTCACCCTCAACATCGGCTGGATCATCGTCAACGGCCGGCGCGTCGCGCCGCTCGTGCTCGGCGTCACCACCTTCGCGCTGATCATCGCCGGCCTGATCGTCTACACGGTGTTCCTGGTCCGCGAGATGGGCATCACCGAACAACAAGACAGCTTTCTCAACTCGGTGACCCACGAGCTGAAAACGCCGATTGCGTCGATCCGGCTGTACCTCGAGACCCTGCAATCGCGCGAGGTGGGCGACGCGCAGCGCACGGAGTTCTACCGCGTCATGTTGCAGGACGCCGACCGGCTGCAGCACACGGTGGAGCAAGTGCTGCGAGCGGGGGGGGCGCGGCAGAAACGCAAGCTCGAACACCGCGCGCCGGTCGATCTGTCGTGGCTGGTCCAGGAATGCGTCGACACCGCCCGCACCCGCCACCATCTCGACGACCACGCCATCACCATCGTCACACCGGATCCGTCTGCGCCGCTGGTCGTCAACGGCGACATCGACGATCTGCGGACCGCGATCGCCAACCTGCTCGACAACGCGGTGAAATACTCGTCGGGCACGCCGCAAATCGCGGTGCAAGCGGCGGGCGCCACGCCCGACACGGCGTGGGTCCGCGTCAAGGATTCCGGCATCGGCATCCCGCGCACGCAGTTGAACCGCATCTTCAACCGCTTCTACCGCCTTCAGCCGCGCGGCTCGAAAGTGAAAGGCACCGGCCTGGGCCTCTACATCGTCCGCACCATCGCCAAGCGTCACGGCGGCCGCGTCTTCGCGGAGAGCGCCGGCGAGGACAAAGGAGCCACGTTCACGCTCGAGCTGCCTCGCGTGGCCACATGAGTCGCATCCTCATCGTTGAAGATGAAGCACATCTCGCCGACGGGTTGCGTTTCAACCTGGAAGCCGACGGCCATCTCGTCGACATCGACAGCGACGGGCAGCAGGCGTTGACGCGGCTGCTTGACGATCGCTCGCGCTACGACGCCGTGGTGCTCGACGTGATGTTGCCGGGCAAGAACGGCTTCTCGGTCGTGAAGGATCTGCGCACCGCCGGACACTACGTGCCGGTGCTGATGCTGACGGCGCGAGGACGGCCGGAAGACGTCCTGCATGGATTCGAAGCCGGCGCCGACGACTACCTGCCCAAGCCGTTCGAGCTGAAAATCCTCCTGGCGCGATTGCGCGGTCTGCTCCGCCGGCGCGAGTGGCTCACGCAGGCGCCGCCGCACGAGCACGAGTCGCTGACCTTCGACGGCAAGCGTCTGGATCTGGAGGCGCTCGAGCTGCACGTCGGCGACAAGACCTATCAGCTCACGCAAATGGAATGCGACCTGCTGCAGTACCTCCTGAAGAACGCCGGCAAGGCGGTGTCGCGCAAGTCCATTCTCGAAGACGTCTGGGACCTGCACGAAGACACGGATACGCGAGCCATCGACAATTTCATCGTCCGGCTGCGGCGGTATGTTGAGTCAGACCCCACCAAGCCGAAGCATCTCGTCACCATTCGCGGCGTCGGATACAAGTTCGTGTCAGAATAGTCGCTCGTTTCTACTCTGGAGGAGTTTCAATGACACGCACGATCATGGCCGCGGCATTCGTCGCGCTGTTCGTCCCCGCAGCAGCGGTGGCACAGAGCAACCCGTTCACCGATGCCGCCAAGGCACAATTCGCCGGCATCAAGAGCAATGTGATCCGCACGGCCGACAAGGTCTCCGAGGATCTCTATGAATTCAAACCCACGCCGGACGTGCGCAGCCTCGGACAGCTGATTGCGCACATCGCCGACGGCAACTTCGGCATATGCGGCGCCGGCAGCGGCATGAAGCCGCCGGTGTCGGGCGTCGAGAAGAGCACCGGCGGCAAGGGCAAGGCCGCGCTGCAGAAGGCGCTCGCCGCGTCTTTCGAATTCTGCGAGAGCGCGTGGGCGTCGTTGGACGCGACAAAAGTCGGCGAGACGGTGAAGACGTTCCTCGGCGTTCAGCCGCGGTTCTCGGTCATGCAGTTCAACACGTCGCATGTGTGGGAGCACTACGGCAACCTCGTGACCTACATGCGCTTGAAAGGCATCGTCCCGCCGTCTTCGGAGCCTCAGAAGTAGGCCGCGGATACCTGAAAGGGGGTTGTGCTTGAGCTGCCCTTGTTCTAGACTTGGGCACTCTTGCACGACCTGTAAGTCCCTGTTCCATCATCGGAAACTTCCCTGACAAACACTTCGGGTTCTGGCCCGGGCGCCGTTCGCCATCTGTTGGTACGCGCAATTCTGCGAAATTGCGTGGCACGGGAACTGAAATCGATCGAGTGCATTGAATGAAATGAAGTAGGCTAACGGCTCCTTCAGCAAATTAGGGCTATGCACCAACTCCTGCGCGCCACCCCCAGGGCGTTCGGTACGGTGTGCCATTGTGGTGCTCCGGCTGCCACTCCTGCATTCACGCACGCCCGCTGGCAATTCTTGAAATTCGTCCAACAATCCCTGTCCGACCCAGGCGTCGTATCTGCCGGATACGACTCGACCGTCGGGAGACTCCCATGACGACTTCGGCCTCATTCACGCGTAACCGACCGACCTGGATTAAACGGATTGCAGCGCTTGCGGCGGCCGCGGGCGCGGTTTTCGCGCAGCCGGCGGGACAGGCACAGAGCGGTGATGCGTTGCTCTTCGCCAAGAGCTTCACCGTGACCGGCAACTATGTTGTGGGTTCCGTCGACCTGCCGGCGCACGGTTCAGGCGGTTACGTCACGGGCAGGATTCCGATGAGCGGCGTCCCGGCAAACGCCGAGATCCTCGCGGCGTTCTTGTATTGGGAAACCATCGCGACCGACCCGGCGCCGCTGTACAACGCGACGTTTCGCGGGACGCCGATCATCGTCGTCAAGAAAACGTCTCAGCAACTGACCGGAGAGCTGACTGGATGCTGGAATCCGGCGCCGCCGGGCCAGGTGGCGACGTTGACGATGTATCGCGCCGACGTTCTTCGTTCCCTGCCAGAACAGCTCGACGTGAACAATCGGTCGACCGGTCGGCGGCTGGTCAACGATTCGGATCTGGCGAAGTACGGCTATCCGCTGCACGCTGTCTCGTTGCCGCAAGGGAACAGTTCGAATCCATTTCCCCAGACCGCGGGCGCCTCTTTGTTCGTCGTCTACCGCGACCCCACGCAGCGACTGACCAAGATCGTGGTGTCGGAAGGCGCGCACGTGCAGAAACCTGGCATCGCGATGACCCAGACGATTCGCGGCTTCTTGCAGTCGTCGGGAAATCCCGCCGCGAAGATGACCCAGATTGTCGGCAGCCGTTTTCGGAATGCGACCGAGCGCGTGCGGTTCGGTAAGGGATTGACGGGCGCGCAGACCGTCCTAGCCATCGATCCGTTCCGGAAACTCGGCGACCCGGACGAAGATCCAGAGGATCCGCCGGCGGGTCGCGGCTGGTCGACGAAGACTTTCAACGTGAGCTCGATGCTGCCGGGCATCGATGCGAATGACGGGTACGGTGAAACCGTCAGAACACGTGTCGACCACGGCTCACCTTCGCCTCAGGACTGCCTGTCGTGGGCGGCGATCATCTTCAGCACGACCGTGCGGGATACCGATAACGACGGGCTGATCGACAAGTTGGAGGACAAGGCTGGACTGCTGGAGCCGGACGGACGACCGCTCCCCAACCTCCGCTGGATGGGCGCGGACTCGAGGCACAAGAATCTATTCATCGAAGTCGGCGCGATGAAGGCGGTCGCGGGCACCACCTGGGGTTCGGCGGACGCTCCCTTCAAATCACATCTCAATCCTGCCCTGGCCATCACGAGTGTCACAGACCCGGTCGGGCACAACCACATGCCGACGCCGGCAGTGTTGAAAATGATTGGAGATGCGTACAAGAACGCGCCTGTCGCCAATCCTAGTGGCTTCACCGGCATCACGGTCCACTTCGACGTCGGCTCCGTCGAGGCCTACCGCGCTCTGTTCAATGGCTCGACGGCGGCGGACGACTATCTCGTGCCGACAACGCTGGCGCGAGGCGGTGAGACCATCACCGAAACCGCCTGCGTCGACAACCCGGCGACAGAGGAGATTGAATGTCGGTTCCCCGACTTCCCCGGCACGGCCAGTTACAAGACGGGCTTGCAGCTGCATCGCGACGCGCCAGTGGGACTGAACGGCGAAGAGTTGACACCGGCACAAATGGACGCTCAGGAAGAGCGCTGCATCGCGTCGCCGTCGCCTGGCGACGACTGCCGGCGACGGTTCGACTCGAACCGCATGGATCTCTTCCACTACGGCCTGTACGGACACGCGCGTGGGCTTCCGAAAGAGTCGTGTCTCGACGCGACCGGTGCGCCGGACCTTGTCTGCCGGGCAACCAACCGCGACTTCAACGTGCCGAAGAGCAGCTCCGGCGCCGGCGATTTGCCGGGCGGTGATTTCCTGGTGACCCTGGGACTCTGGAGCACGACCAACTTCATCGGGACGGATTTCGCGGTTGCCGGCACCACCGTGCATGAGATCGGCCACGGCCTGGGGCTGTGGCACGGCGGAGCGCCGCCGCAACTGACGGAAGTGGCGTTGCCTGGTGAGAGCGACGAAGACGGTGTGACTCGAGTGGCCGTGCAGATCGAGGAGAACTGCAAGCCGAATTACCAGAGCCAGATGAGTTACATGTTCCAGCTGCGCGGACTGACCTTGAATGACGGCGTGCCGCTCCTCGGATACTCCGATCGGAAGATTGCCGACCTTCAAGAGAATGGTCTGGCCGAGAACACTCTGCGGAATCTTCCCTACCGCCTCGCGTGGTTCGCGCCCGCAGCCGCAATTGGCGCGTCGCCGGCGACGAAATTCTGCAGCGGGGCCAAGCTCCCGGATCCGCTGCCGTCGAACTGGATCCCGATGGCACGGACCGAGCGGAGCGAGGTCACCACGCCGCTCGACTGGAATGCCGACGGCGATACGAGCGATCGAACCGTGCTGCAGGACATCAACTTCGACGGCCTCATCAGCGCTGGACCGCCGCCGGCACTCTCGCTCAACGGCTTCAACGACTGGGCGAACATCGATTTGCGGCAGGTGGGCAGCCGGCGCAACATCGCCAACTTCTCGCTCGGGATCGAGTTCCAGGGCGGTGAGGACTTCACCGGCGGGCTCGAGTTCCAGGGCGGGCTCGAGTTCCAGGGCGGTCTGGAGTATCAAGGCGGCCTTGAGTTCCAGGGCGGCCTTGACTACGGCGATAGCGGTCTCGAGTTCCAGGGCGGCCTCGAATTCCAGGGCGGCCTCGAGTTCCAGGGCGGTCTCGAGTTCCAGGGCGGCGGCGAGCTCGATGAGCCCACCGCTTCTGGCGCGCTGCGTAATACCCCGCCGACCGCCTTCACCGCGTGTGTGATCGGCAAGGCCGGGCCGGAAGGGTGCGCCGAAGGGGCCAGCGGCCCGCACCACCGAACGAGAACGGAGTGGAGCGAGCCGAACATCGGCGACGTCAGTACCTACACCGTCTATCGCCGCCGAGCGGGTACGACCGAAGCACCGACCGTGGTGGGCATCAACACTGGCTCGGCGTTCTTCATCGGCGCCGACGGCAAGCGTCGCTTCTTCCTGATTGACGAGGAGGAACTGCCGAACGCCCTGACCTTCACGTACTGGGTGGTCGCGACCTTCGCCGATGAAACGGTCAGCGACGACTCGAACCGCGTCACCTTGACAACGGTGAACGATCCGCCGGTGGCGTTCGCCCAGTCGTTCACCGTCAATGAGGATGGCGTGTGGAACGGCGTGCTCGTCGCCACCGATAGCGACAGCCCGAATGTGCCGCGCACGATTGTGGTGAACCCCACTCTGGGCGTGGCGCAGGTCACGAATGCCGCGACCGGAAACTTCAGCTACACCCCGGCGCCGGACGTCTACGGCGCCGATGCGTTCTCGTTCAAGGTGTTCGTGGCGGCGTGGCCGCGCGATCCGAGTATTCAGTTGAGCGCCGACTCCAACGTTGCGCTGGTCTCGATCACGATCAACCCGGTCAACGACGAGCCGTCGTTCATGCGCGGCGGCAACGACAGCGTGCCCGAGGACTCCGGTCCGCGCACCGTGCCCGGCTGGGCGACGAACATCACCGCCCGGCCGCCAAACGAAAGCGACGGCCTCTGCGTGCCGCTGTCGGCCCCGGTCTGTCAGCAGACGCTGGCCTTCCAGGTCGGGAACAGCAACCCGTTGCTGTTCGCACAACAGCCGGCAGTGGCGCCGAACGGCACGCTGACCTATACGCCCGCGCCGGACGCGAACGGCAGCGCCACGGTGACCGTCACGCTGAGCGACACCGGCGGCACTGAATTCGACGGTGACGACACCAGCGACGCGCAGGAGTTCACGATCACCGTGACACCCGTGAACGATCCACCGGTGGCAGTCGACGATCAGCGGCAAACCGGCAGGAACACGCCGCTATCGATCCCGACCGGCAGCTTGACCGGCAACGACAGTGCCGGACCGGCAAACGAAAGCGACCAGACGCTGACGATTAGCGGTGTCGGTTTGGCGGTCAATGGTGTCGTGAACCTGTCCGAGGGCACGGTCACCTTTACGCCGGCGACGGATTTCACCGGCACGGCGAGCTTCGTTTACACGGTGTGCGACAACGGCCTGCCGTCTGAATGCGACACCGCGACGGTGACGATCACCGTGACCAGCGCTGGCAGATATGCGTTTGTGACCAGCGCGGGCGGGACATCGTCGGTCATCGATCTCCAGACCTACACGGCGAGTCCCCTGGTCGCTCGCCCCGCCTACGGTGCGACGATTTCGCCTGACGGCAACCTCGCCGTGACGGCCACCTTCGATGGCCTCGGCACGCTCGAGTTGATCGATCTGTCGACCTCGCCGGCGACCGTAGCCGGCACCATCATCGTGCCGGCAATTCCGTCGCCGGAGAGCACCGCTATCACTCCAGACGGACGCTTCGCGGTGGTCGCCGACGGCGGCACCGAAACCGACGCCGTGTCGGTGGACCTGCAGACGCGAACCGTCGTGAACACGGTTTCGGGTCTCACTGGCGGCAACCAGGGCGTCGCCATCACGCCCGATGGGGCGCAGGCGCTCATCCTTGGGGCCCCTGGCAACGTCGTGTCGGTGCTGACCATCTCGGCAACGGGAGTGCTTGCGGATACGGGCCAGCGGGTGGCTCTTGCCGGCGCCGCTAACGGGCCGCGTACGATCGCCATCACGCCGAACGGTCGTGTGGCGCTGGTGACAAACACGGCCAGCAACCTGGTCAGTGTCCTCAGGTTTGATGGGACGTCCTGGTCGCTCACCGGGTCGATCACCAATCTCGGGACGGGCACGAGCGGCGTCGCCATCACGCCTGACGGCGCGACTGCCTATACCAGCGCTCGAGCGAGCAATCAGGTTTCGGTGTTGAGCATCGCCCCGAACGACGTCGTGACGGATACCGGCCTCCGAATCACCGTGCCGAACGGAACACCGGATACCTTCTTCGGGTCGCCTGGAATTGCCGTCACGCCCGACGGCACGCGTCTGTTGATTGCGAGCACCGCGAACTCCCTGATCTCGATGATCGACACGTCGACGAATGCGCTGTTGCCGCAGACGATATCGCTGAGCGGGCAGCCGAGGGGCATCGGCATGCCTCCGCCGTAATGCGGGTTCCTCTTTTGGGGAGGTGGCGGGCGGCCGTTGTTCGGTTTTGCCGACCGGCGACGTTGATGTCATTACGGGGGCCCGTGTTTCGCGGTGGTGAGCTAGTATTCGAGTCACACAACATCACCATCAGGGTCGGTGCATGAACTGTCCACATTGCGGCGTCAATACGCCTGCCGCTCAGGCGCGCTGCGTGGGTTGCGGCAAGATGGTGTCCGCCAAGCCTGCGGTGGGGACCGCTGTACTGACCCCTCCGCCGCCATCAGCGCCATCCGGCGACATGCCCACCTTTGGCGGCGGCATGACCGCGGTGGACTTCGGCCTGACCCACTTGCCGCCGACGGTGGCCGACCTCAATGCCACCGGTTTCGACACCCCGATACCACCCAGCGACGACCTGACGCGCGCGCCGGATCTGAACAGACCGTACGCAACGGCCGGGCCGCTCGCGATCGGCCAGCGCTTCGGGCCGCGTTACCGCATCGTCCGGATGCTCGGCATCGGCGGTATGGGGGCGGTGTATCAGGCGTGGGACCACGAGCTCGACGTCGTCGTCGCGCTGAAAGTGATTCGACCCGAAGCGACAACTGACCCGCACGAGATCGCCGCGATCGAGCGCCGCTTCAAGCAGGAGCTGGTGCTGGCGCGGCAGGTCACGCACAAGAACGTTGTCCGCATTCACGACCTCGGCGAAATCAGCGGCATCAAGTACATCACGATGTCGTTCATCCAGGGCGACGACCTCGCCACCGTGTTGCAACGCGACGGCAAGCTGCCGGTGCCCGCGGCGCTGCGCTTCGCCCGTCAACTGGCGTCGGGTCTGCTGGCCGCGCACGAGGCTGGCGTCGTGCATCGCGACCTGAAGCCCGCCAACATCATGATCGAGGGTGACCACGCCATCATCATGGATTTCGGCATCGCGCGATCGTCCGGCGGCGTGGCGCCGCCGGCGCCGCCCGAAGGATTGCCCTCGTCGCGCGCGCGCGCCGGGTCGGCAGCGCAGACGCTGGTCGGCAGCGTCATTGGCACCATCTCCTACATGGCCCCTGAGCAGGCGAAGGGCCAGCCCGTCGATCACCGCGCCGACATGTATTCGCTGGGTCTTATCGTCTCGGACATGCTGATCGGCTTGCGGCGGCGAGCCGCCGGCATCAGCGCCATGGAGGAGCTCGAGCGCCGCATCGCGCACAAGCCGGCGCCGCTGCGGACGGTCGACCAGCATATTCCGGAAGCGCTCGATCGAATTGTCTCGCGTCTGCTCGAGCCCGATCCCGCGGCGCGGTTCCAGACGACAGCTGAACTGGTTGCCGCGCTGGATCGACTCGACCACAACGGCGTGCCGCTGCCGTTGATTCGCCGGCTGACGCCGCGGCTGATGGTGGCGACCGCCGCGATCGTTGCGGCGTTGCTCGCCGGCACGTATTTCGCCACGCGGCAGGCGCTCGCGCCACTGGTGGAGCCCGAGCCCGTGTCGGTGGTCATCGCCGACTTCCAGAACAACACCAACGATGCCGCGTTCACCAACGTGCTCGAGCCGACGCTCAAACGCGCGTTGGAGGGCGCCAGTTTCATCACCGCCTACGACCGCTTCCGATTGAGCAGCACGGTTGGCGTGCGTCCGCCGGAGCGCCTCGACGAGGTCGCCGCTCGCGAGATTGCGGTGAAACAAGGCCTGAACGTCATCGTCGCTGGTGCGATCAGTCCGCAAGGCAGCGGCTACACCGTGTCGATCAAGGCCGTGCACGCGGTCACCGGCAACGTCCTCGCGACCGGCGACCGGCGCGCGTCGAGCAAAGACGATGTGCTGGCGGCGGCGACGCGGCTGTCGGCCACCGTCCGCACGGCGCTCGGCGACCAAACGTCGGAGTCGGACCAGATGTTTGCGATGACCAGCCTGTCGGCTACATCGCTCGATGTCGTCCGGCACTACGTCGCCGGCATGGAAGCGGCGTCGAACAACCGGCAGGAAGAGGCGCGGCAGCAATTCGCCGCGGCGCTGGAAAAGGATCCGAAGTTCGGCATCGCCTATACCAGTCTCGCCGCCTCGCTCCGCAATCTCGGCAGACCGCAGGAAGCCGAGAAGTATTTGAATGATTCGCTGCGCTATCTCGATGGCATGACCGAGCGCGAACGCCTGAGCACGCGCGGCTATTTCTATCTCGCTGGCCGCGACTATCAACTGTGCGTGAAGGAGTACGGCGAGCTGATTACCCGCTTTAGCGCGGACGTGGTCGGCCGCAATCAACGCGCGCTCTGCATGACGAAGCTTCGCGACATGCGCGGCGCGGTGGACGAGATGCAGTACGTGGTCGCGCGGCTGCCCAACCGGGCCATCTTCCGCAACAATCTCGCGCTCTACGCGAACTACGCGGGCGATTTTGACGTCGCGGAAACGGAAGCACTCGCGTTGCCGCCCGGCGAATACGCGTCGCTCGCGCTGGCCATGGCGCAGCTCGGACAGGGCGAACGTCGTGAGGCGATCGCCACTTACGAAAAACTTGCCGCGGTCAGTCCACTGGGCGCGTCCATTGCGGCCGCGGGCCTCGCCGATGTGGCCGGCGTCGAGGGCCGTTTCTCCGACGCCGTTCGTATTCTCGAGCAGGGCGCCGCGCGCGACCTGGCTGAGAAATCCGTCGAAGGCGCCGCCAGGAAGTTCGCCGCCCTTGCCTACATGGAACTTTCGCGAGGCCGCAAGCCTGCCGCGGTTGCCGCTGCCGAAAAGGCGTTGGCGAACAGCAAGGCGGTGAAGATCCGTTTCCTGGCCGCACGGACGTTCATCGAGGCCGGCGAGATCGCGCGGGCCCGGCCGCTCATCGACGGTCTCGCCAAGGAGCTGCAAACCGAACCGCAGGCCCACGCGCAAATCCTCGAAGGCGAGATTGCTCTGAAGAATGGCGATGCGCGGCAGGCCATCAAGCTTCTGACCGACGCCAACGGCCAGCTGGACACCTGGATTGGCCGCTTCGCCCTTGGTCGCGCCTACCTCGAGGCCGGCGCGTTCGTGCAGGCCGACTCGGAGTTCGACCGCTGCATCAAACGGCGAGGCGAGGCCATTTCGCTGTTCGTCGACGAGGATCCGTCGTTCAGCTATTTCCCGGCGGTGTATTACGCGCAAGGTCGTGTCCGGGAAGGGCTTAACAACGCCGGCTCGTCGGAGTCGTACAAGGCATACCTGGCACTCCGTGGTGGATCGAAGGAAGATCCGTTGGTCGCCGAAGCGCGTCGCCGTGCCGGTGAATAAGCGGGAACCTTCGTAACCGTTGTGCAAACGGCCCGGCTGACCTAGACTGCACTCTTTGCAAGACGTGTCGTCCCTCAGGGCCATCTCTGACGTTCCTGGTTCTAGTTAGCCGCAATTGATTTGCTGGAGGCAGTGTCTCTATGCGACGTTTCGCCCCCCCAGTGGCGCAGCGCGGTCTGGTCGTCCGTCTGCTCTGCGCGAGTGCAATTGCGTGCGTCCTCGCGCTCACTCAGTTGTCGCTGCACGCTCAGATTCCCAGCCGCAACGTCAATATGGTGTCCGGCCAGGAGTGGCCGGGCGGCGACCCGTTCCTCCAGCGCCAGAACGAACCATCCATCGCGGCGTCGACGCGCAATCCGCTGCATCTGCTCGCCGGGTCGAACGACTACCGCACCATCGACCTGCCGGGGTTGCCCGACGAAGACGAGGATGAGACGGGGGACGCCTGGCTCGGGCTGTTCAAATCCTTCGACGGCGGACAGCGGTGGACGAGTGGCCTGGTCCCGGGATACCCGCAGGACCAGAGCCCCGACGGGTTGGCCTCGCCGCTGAAGGGCTACCAGGCCGGCGCCGATCCAGTGGTGCGGGCTGGCGTCAGCGGGTTGCTGTTCTATAGCGGCCTCGTCTTCGATCGCGAGCAGGAAGGCGAGAACAACAAGAGCGCCATCTTCCTCTCGCGCTTCATCGATCAGAACAACCAGGAAGCCGGCGATCCGATTCGGTATCTCGGCACGACGCTCGTCGCCAAGTCCGACGGCAGGGACGGCAGCTTCCTCGACAAACCGTGGATGGCCGTCGATCTGCCGCGACCCGGCGCGCGCGGCTTCTGCGAAATCGTGGTGCCGCAGTCGAACGACGAGATGACCGTCGATCGCAACGGCAAGAGCCAGAAGCGCAAGCGCGGACGGCCCAGGCCGCGGCCGAGGCCGCAGCGCATCCCGATGGGCAACATCTACGTGGTCTACACCTCGATCACCGGTGACGGCGACGCGCTGCACTCCGAGATCTACCTGCAGATCTCCGACGACTGCGGCAAGTCGTTCAGCAGACCTATTCAGCTCAGCCGCCGGGAAGATCGCGTCAACCAGGGCGCGACGATCGCGATCGATCCGTCCGATGGCGACGTGTTCGTCACCTGGCGCCGCTTCGGCCTCGCCGCCGGCGAATCCGACGGCATCATGGTCTACCGCTTGCCGAACGGCGGACGGGGAGAAGCCTCGTGGGCGCGCCGGTTCAAGCGCCCCGCGTGGGGTCGCGACCGGGACGTGTTCGAGCACCGCAAACGGCGGCTGGCGAACGAGGTCGCCCAGCTCGATCAGTTCGATCAGACGATGACCACGTCGCGTTTCCGATCAAACGCGTATCCCACGGCGGCGGTGGACGACACCGGCCGGCTTTATGTGGCGTGGTCGGAGCGCGGTTTTGCGCAGCTGCGCCCCGATGAAGTCGAGGGCGACGCGCGCATCGTGATGTCCACGTCGCGCGACGGCCGCAACTTCACCGCGCCGATAGTAATCGACGACACCGGCCAGCCGGGCCATCAGTTCATGCCGACGGTGGCGTTCGCCGCCGGCAAACTGATGCTCGTCTACTACGACGTCCGCGAGACACGCGCGCAGAACTTCGGGCAGTTCGTGACCGACGCGGGCCTCTCCATTCGCCAGACGATGGACATCCGCGCGGCGATGGGCACGCCGGGCAATCCGCCCGCGTTCACGCCGTCGGTGCGGGTCTCGGATTATCTGATGGGTTACCGCAGCGCCAGCGGCGCGCTCGAGCAGCTGCAGGTGAATCCGCCCAACCTGCCGATGTTCAGGCAGGGCACCGTCCCCTTCATCGGCGATTACATCGACGTCACCGCGGCGCCGGTGTTCGTGACCGATCGCAGGGGCCGCTGGCGCTACAACACCGCCGACTCCACCACGCCGCCGATCTTCCACGCGGTCTGGACCGACAACCGCGACGTGCGTCCGCCGGTCAACGGCGACTGGACGCAGTACACGCCGCCGCTGTCGCCGGCGGTGGGCCCCACCAGCCTGGTCGATCCGACGCAGACGCCGCCGGTGTGCGTGCCGGGCAACGCCGGCTCGCGCAACCAGAACATTTATTCGTCGCGCATCACGGGCGGGCTCGTCGTCGGCTCACCCGGCAACGCCAAGCAGCTCTCGACCACGCTGCAGCGAGCCTTTGTCGTCTTCGCGCAGAACACGACTGCCGAGACGCGCAGTTTCCGGATGGTGATTGCGGCGCAGCCGCCAGGCGGCCGCGCCTCGTTCAGCCAGTTCCCCGTGCCGCCGTTCAATGCGCAAACGCCGCCGCCGCTCACCGTCGTCGACATGCGCGTGCCGCCGCGGTCGATGGCCGCGCGCAGCGTGTATGCCACGTCGAGCGATCCCGACGCGCAGATTCCGGTCGAGGTGTTCGAGATTTCGGCGCCAGGAGCGCCGGCGCCGCTGCCGGGCGGACTCGCGTCGCGCATGCTGATCAACCCCGACGTCGAAAACCCGGACGTCGAGAACCCGGATGTTGAGAATCCGGACGTGGAGAATCCGGACGTGGAGAATGCCGAGGTCTACAACCCCGACGTCGAGAATCCCGACATCGACAACCCGGACGTCGAGAATCCCGACGTCGAGAACCCCGATGTCGAAAACCCCGACGTCGAGAACGTCGTGGTCGCGAACCCCGACATCGACAACGTCGTGATCGGCAATCCCGATGTCGAGAATCCCGACGTCGAAAACCCGGACATCGAGAATCCGGATGTTGAGAATCCCGACGTCGAAAATGGCGCGGTCGCCGACATCACGTGGAACGTGAAGAACACCGGCAACACCACCGCCGCGTTCAACGTCAATCTGTTCCTGGCCAACTCGAACGTTCCCCAGGGACTGCAGACCCAGCTCGTGATCTACAAGACCTACAAGACGCCGGTGACGGTCCCGAACGGCTGCGAGTTGCGCTACGAAACGCGCAACGTGCTGGTGACCAACGTTCCGGCGCCGCAATTCGTGACGCCGACGAGCAACGGCTTGCCGGATCCGAATGATCCGTCGGAAAAGAATCCCACGCTGTGGTTGGCGCCGAACGAAACCGGGCGCATCACCCTGCGCGTGGTCGACAACGATCTGACGAACAACGTGCTGATCAGGAACTCACGCGGTGAGCTGGTCAGCGTCGACCCGGTCTTCAATCCCCAGGAGAACGACGTCACGCCCGGCATCTCGTCACAGGCCGTCGATTCCGAGGATGCGGAGATCGGCGTAACCGATCCGCCGATCGTGACGCCGAGTGGATCGAACCTGTTCTTCCTGCAGCAACCCACCACCACGGTGGTCAACGCGACGATGGCGCCGCCGGTGCGGGTGCGAGTCATCGACAACTCCGGCGCGCCCGTGCCCGCGGTGGCCGTCACGCTGTCGCTCAACGTCCCAGGTGTGATCCTGACCGGCAACGCGGCTACGACCGACGAGACCGGCATCGCGACGTTTGCCGCCCTGCAGATCAATACGCCCGGCACCGGCTACATCATCACCGCCAGCGTCGCCGGGGCGACGCCGGCCTCGGCGCAATCCAGCGCCTTCAACGTGCTCGAGCTGGTGCTCGATGCCGATCTGGCAGTGACGCAGGCGTCGACGCCGCCAATCCTCAACACCAACGCGACGATCACGCTCACGGTGACCAACAACGGCCCGGCCCTGGCGTCGGGTGTGGTCCTCACCGATACGTTGCCGGCGGCGGCCACCTTCATTTCGGTGACCGATGACATCTGCACCTACAACCCCGATGCGCACACGGTGACGTGTCCGGTCGGATCGCTGGCACCAGGCGCGTCGAGTCAGTTCGGCATCGTCATCCGGCCGACCGCGGCGCAAGCCATCACGAACACCGCGTCGGTCACGGGGACGCAGCCGGATCAGAACACGGCGAACAACACCAGTTCAGAGCTGTTCTTCGTGTCGAGTTACGCGCCGTGTTCGTCGCCGACGTTCCGCGGCCCCTATATCAGTCCGCTGGATACGACCAGCACCGGCACGCTGGCAACAGCCGACTTCAACGAAGACACGTTCCCCGATGTGATCATCGCGGAGAACGACGGCAATTACGTTCTGCTCCTGAGCGACGGTGACGGCGGATTCCAGGAGCCGCAATACTTCGAGGAAAACAACCCGACGAACGTCACCACCGCCGACTTCAACAACGACGGTCACGCCGACGTGGCGGTGACGAGCCAGAACAACCCGCTGATCGAACTGCCCGCCGAGTTCGGTGTCGGACTGGGCGATGGCACCGGGAGCTTCCCTGGGGGCGGTGAGAATCTCTACCTGCCGCTGGCGGGAACGTTCAACGTCGAGGCCGGCGATTTCAATCACGACGGCAATGCCGACGTCGTCGTCAGCAGCGCCAATGCCGCCGACACCACCGTCGTGGTGCTGCTGGGTCTCGGCGACGGCACGTTCGGCGCACCGATTTCGGTCCCGGCTGGCCCGACACCGGGCAACCTGGTGCTGGGCGATTTCAACGTCGACGGCCATCTCGACATCGCCGTAAACAATGTTGGCGCGCCCACGGTCAGCATCATGCGCGGCGACGGCGAAGGCGGCTTCGCTGCACCGCAGACGGTCGCCTTGCCGAACAATTCGGGGCGGCTGCGGCAGATGAACGACGTCAACGGTGATGGCGCACCGGATCTTGCGGTCGTCACGACCCCGGGCGGCGGCGTGCCCGGGAACCTGGTATTGCTGTTGAACGATGGCGCGGGCAACTTCCCGACGGCCACCGAGATCATCGGTCCGCGCAACGTCGGCTTCTCTACAACTGCCGATCTGAACGGCGACGGCCGTCTCGACATCGCGTCGATCATCTTTTCGGAGAATCGTGTGGTCATTCTCGAGGGCGACGGCACCGGTCAGTTCACCGAGACCGCCTCGTACCTCACGGGCACCACCCAGAACCAATTCCTCATCGTCGACCTGAATGTCGACGGACGGCCGGACATCGTCGGCACCGTTCGCGGCGGTTACTACCTCTTGTACAACACCTGCGCCGGCGACCAGGGCACCTCCGCTGATCTCGACAGCACGGTGATCGGGCCTGAAGCCGGCGCGGTCGGCGACCAGCTCACCTACACCGCCTTCGTCGCCAACAACGGTCCGGATCCGGCGACCAACCTCATCGCCACGTTCGTGGTGCCGTCCGGCATGACCTTCGTCAGCAGCAGCAACGACTGCTTCGTGTCCTACGGATCGGTGCAGTGCGCTCTGCCGACACTCGCGCCGGATGCCAATGAATCATTCTCCGTCACCGTGCGGGCGTTTGCTGCGGGCACGCGCGTCAATCGGCTGTTGGCCAGCGCCACGGAACCGGATCCCGATTCGAGCAACAACGTCGGTGGCGTGGATACGGTCATCGCTCCTGGATCCGCCACGTTCGTCGTCGACAGCACCGCGGACGCGGGCCTCGGCACGTTGCGGCAGGCGATCGCCGACTCGAATCTGAACGTCGGGTCGACGAATCAGATTCACTTTGCGCTGACCGGCACTGCGCCATTCGTGATCGCGCCGCAGTCGGGGCTGGGGAATATCAACGTTCCCGTGATCATCGATGGCACCACGCAGCCTGGCTACGCGGGCACGCCGTTGATCGAACTGACCGGGATCAACACGGCCAACACCAACGGTCTGAACATCAACGGTGGCGGCAGCACCGTCCGCGGGTTGTCGCTGACGCGCTGGTTCCCGGTCGCGATCAACAGCACTACGAACGGCAATAACGTCATCGAGGGCAACTACATCGGTCTCACGCCCGCGGGCGTGGTGGCGGCCAACGGAACGGGTGTGAACGTCATTGCGCCGAATAATCGCATCGGCGGCACGACGGCGAGCGCTCGAAACGTGATTTCGGGCAACACCAACAACGGTGTCAGCATCAGCGGCCAGGTGACTGCGGGCGCGCTGGTCAATACCGGCGCCGGCACCGTGGTGCTTGGCAACTACGTCGGCACCAACCCGGCGGGCACGGCGGCCGCAGGGCCGGCGGCCGGCGCAAGCGGCGTGCGCGTGTCGGTGCCGAACGTCACGATCGGCAGCCCGCTGGCGCCGAACGTGATTTCCGGCAATGGCACGTCTGGAGGCGGAAGCGGGATCGTGGCCGGCGTCGTCACCCAGGCGACGGGCAGCACCGTGGTTCTCGCGACACCGACGAACCTGGTCGTGCAATCGAACCTGATCGGCACCGATCTGACCGGCACAACGGCGATTCCGAACGTCGTCGGCGTGCAGCTCAACGCGGGGAGCGGCCGCGTCGGCGGCGCCAACGCCGGCGAGGGCAACCTGATCTCAGGGAACGGCACTCGCGGGTTGGCGCTCAACATCTCCACCACCGGCACGCCGGCGGTGTTCGTCAGCGCCTCGTCGAACTACTTCGTTGAAGGCAACACCATCGGGTTGAACGCCGCAAGAACCGCGGCCCTTCCCAATGGCAGCGATGGGATTCAGGCCGCCACCTCGAACCACACCATCGGCGGGTTGGCTCCCGGCGCCGGCAACGTCATTTCCGGCAATGGCACCAACGGCATTCTCCTGACGAACAACACGGGTGTGACACCGGCGGTGGTGGCGACCGGAAATACGATTGTGGGCAATCGAATCGGAACCAACCCGGCCGGAACTGCCGCAATCGCGAACGGGACCACCGGCATCACGATCAGCAACGCCAATGGCAACGTCGTCGGCGGAACCGCCGCGGGCGCACGCAACCTGATCTCCGGTAATGGCACGGGAGCGGTCTTCGCCCCCGGCGTGAATGTGACCGGCACGAGCACAGGCAACCAGGTGCTCGGCAACTACATCGGCACCGACGTGTCGGGCAACACCATCATTGCCAACAACAGTTCGGGTGTAGCCCTGGGCGGCACCAGCACGGGCACGATCGTCGGCGGCGCCGCACCAGGAGCCGGCAATCTGCTCTCCGGCAACGGCAGGAATGGTCAATTCGCGGCGGGCGTGAACATGTTCGGCTCGCACCACAACACCGTCCAGGGCAACTTGATCGGCACGAATGCGTCGGGAACCGCCGCGTTGCCGAACGCCAATGGCGGCATCGAGATCAACAACTCGAACAACAACGTCGTTGGCGGCACCAGCGCGGCCGCGCGCAACGTCATCTCGGGCAACGGTTCGGCTGCGGGGCTCGCTGGCAATCCGGCCGACGGCGTCGGTGTGTTCGGCACGAGCGCCAACAACGTCATTCAAGGCAATTTCATCGGTACGGACATCACCGGCACGGCCATCCTCGCCAACACGGCGAGTGGTGTGGCCGTTGGCAGTACGTCGGCGGCAACCACGATTGGCGGCGTCGATCCGGGCGCGGGCAACGTCATTTCCGGCAACGGCGCCAGCGGGCAGTTCGGCGCCGGCATCCACATCACCTCAACTGGCGGCGGTATCGCGACGGTGCAGAACAACCGCATCGGCACCAACGCCGCCGGCACGGCGGCGCTGCCGAACGCCAATGGCGGCGTCACGGTGAACACCTCGAACAATCACGTGATTGGCACTCCTGGCGCTGGCAATCTGATTTCCGGCAACGGTTCAGCCGCCGGACAAGCGGGCAATCCCGGTGAGGGCATCGCGATTTTCGGCACCAGCATGGGCGTGGTGGTCCGCGGCAACTTCATCGGCACCGACGTGACCGGCACGACCGCGATTCCGAACAACGGCGACGGGATTTTCTCGAACACCTCCGGCGTCAACCACGTGATCGGCGATCAGTTGGCCGGTCCGGCGGTTGCGGGCGCCGGCAACACCATCGCGTTCAATACCGGCAACGGCATCGGCTTCAACGGCGGTAACGGCACCATCACCATTCGCACCAACAGCATCTTCAACAACGGAGCGCTGGGTATCGATCTCGGCGGCGGCGGCGTGACCGCCAACGACAATCTCGATGCCGACGCCGGTCCGAACGGCTTCCAGAATTATCCGGTGCTGACTGAGGCGCTGAGCGACGGTACGATTTCAGGCACCCTTCACAGCTTCCCATCGCTCGCATTCGTGATTGATTTCTATGCGAACACCACGTGCGACGCGTCGGGATTCGGCGAAGGACGCCGTCATCTCGGCTCCACGTCAGTGACCACCGACCCGTCCGGCAACGTCACGTTCCAGGTCACGGTGACGCCGGCAAACAGCGGCGAGGTGATAACGGCAACCGCCACCGACGCCGGCGGGAATACCTCCGAGCAGTCGGCGTGCCTCACGCCGAACAGCGGTGGCGGGTTCGTGGTCAATAGCAGCGACGACTCCGGGCCCGGATCGCTGCGGCAGGCCATCCTCGACGCGAACTCAGGCACTGGGCTGAGCACGATTACGTTCAACCTGACCGGCCCGATGACTATCGCGCCACTGTCGGCGCTGCCGACGATCACGGCGCCCATCGTGATTGATGGCACGTCGCAGCCCGGCTGGTCCGGACCGCCGATCATCGAACTCAGCGGCGCCAACGTTCCCGGCGTGGCTCAGGGTCTTCGCATTACCGGCGGCGGCAGCACGGTGAAGGGGCTGGTGATCAATCGCTGGACCGGAAGCGGCATTTCGCTGGAGGGTGCCGGCAACAACGTCATCGAGAGCAACTGGATTGGCCTGAGCCTGGCGGGCTCGGCTCCGGCCGGAAACAACGGCGGCATCCAGGTGGGGTCGCCGCTGAACCGCATCGGTGGAACCACGGCCGCGGCGCGCAACGTGATCTCCGGCAACAACGGCAACGGCGTGAACGTGGTGGCGATGCTCTCCGGCAATACGGTTCTCAGCACCGGCGCGCAGTCGTCAGTGCTCGGCAATTACATCGGGACCGATCCATCCGGCAGCCTGCGCATGGCCAATACCGGGGGCGGGGTACGTGTGTCGGTCGCGGACGTGCGAGTCGGCAGCCCGCAAGGTCCGAATGTGATTTCGGGCAACGTCGGCTCGGGCGTGTCCGCGGGCGTGCAGTCGACCGGGACGACGGTGCATAGCAGCAGCACGGGATTGATCGTCCAGTCGAACATCATCGGCCTCAGCGCTGCTGGAACGGCGGCCTTGTCCAACAACGGCGGCGGCATTGTCGCCAACGCCGGGACAGGACGCATCGGCGGCACCGGAGTCAATGAACCGAACGTGATCTCCGGAAATACCGGCGCCGGCATCGTCTTGTCCTTTACCTTCGCGATCATTGATACGGTGAACGTGCTGCTGGCACAGTCGTCGGGGTTCTTCGTCGAAGGCAACACGATCGGCCTGAACGCCGCCGGCACTGCCGCCATTCCCAACACGAGCGTCGGCATGTCAGTGGTGACGTCAGGTCATACCATTGGCGGGTTCAACCAGAACGCGCGGAACATCATTTCCGGCAATACCAGCGCCGGCGTGGACTTCCAGATGGGCGCCGCGCTGCCTGTCGTGCCGACCAACAACGTTGTCGCCGGCAACTACATTGGTCTCAATAGCAGCGGCGCCGCATTTGGCAACGGTGGCTCTGGCGTCGCCATGAATAACGCCAGCAGCAATACCGTTGGCGGCACCGCGCCGGGCGCCCGCAATGTCATCAGCGCCAACGGCATCCCGACGAGTAACAACGGCGTCAGCATCGTTGACGGCAGCTCGAACATCGTGCAGGGCAACTTCATCGGCACCAATCCCGCCGGCACCGGGGCCATTCCGAATGCCTTCCATGGTGTTTTCATCTCCTTCTCCGACAGCAACGTCATCGGCGGCGCCTCCGCGGCCGCGCGCAACATCATTTCTGGAAACGGCGTCGAGCCGAATTTCTCCGCTGGCGTCAACATCATCGGCACCAGCGCAAATACACAAATCCTCGGCAACTACATCGGCGTCGATGTGAGCGGCATCATCGGATTGGGCAACCGGTCTCAGGGCATTTCGTCGACCGGCGTCAACACTGTGATCGGCGGTGGCGCGCCGTTTGAAGCCAACATCATTGCCGCCAACGGCGTCAACAACAACCAGATCGACATCGGCGGCGGCACGGCGACGATTCGCGGCAACCGGATCGGCGTCAACGTCAGCGGCAACACGTTCCTGAACAGCTTCAATGGGATCGTCCTGCGCAGCTCAGGCAATGTCGTCGGCGGAGCCGGCACCGCGCGCAACACCATCTCGGGCCATCGCATCGGTATTCAGATTGTCTCCGGCGGTAACAACAACACGGTGGTCGGCAACCGGATCGGCACCAACCCGTTCGGCACCGGCGCGCTCGGCAACACCGAAAGCGGCGTGCTGGTTTTCTCCGCTAACAACACCATCGGCGGCACTGCCGCCGACGAGGGCAATCTGCTCTCCGGCAACGCCATCGCTGGCGTGAACATCGCGAACGCGACAGCGACCGGCAATGTCGTGATCAACAACTCAATCGGCACCGACGTCGCAGGAACGGCGGCAATCGCCAACGGCGTCGGCGTGTTGCTGCAAAACGGCGCTGCGAACAACACCGTCGGCGGCGCGGGGCCGAACGAGCGCAACGTCATCGCGGGCAACAGCCAGCATGGCGTCAGCTTCACCTCGCAGGATGCACCAAGCACCACCAACAACCGGGTGATCGGCAACTACATCGGCGTCAGGGCCGACGGCGTCACCGCGATGCCGAACGGCGCCTACGGCGTGCGGCTGTTCACCACCGCCGGCAGCAGCATCACCGGCAACACCATCGGCGGCTCGATCGCTGGTGAAGGCAACCTGATCGCGGGCAACGGCCTCAGCGGCGTCGCGCTCCAGGGCCCCGGGACCACGGGCAACACAGTTCGCGGCAACCGGATCGGCACCAACGCCGCCGGGACCGGCGCGCTGCCCAACGCGACCCACGGTGTCTTCTTTACCGATGCCTCCGACAACACCATCGGCGGGACGGGCCCGACTGACGGCAACGTGATCGCGTTCCACCCGCAGAACGGCATCATCACCGATGGAGTGAGCGCGCGGAACAGGTTCCTCGGCAACAGCATCCACTCGAACGGCATGCTGGGCATCGATCTGAACGGCAACGGCGTCTCCGCCAACGACGCGGGCGACGGTGATGGCGGTGGCAACGCGCTGCAGAACTTCCCCGTGCCGTCGAACGCCTCGAACGCGTTTGGCGCCACCACCCGCGTGGATGTGAACCTCACCAGCTTCGCGAATGGGACCTATACCCTTCAGTTCTTTGCGAACGCGAGCTGCGATCCTTCCGGCAACGGCGAGGGCCAGCGCCTGATCGGTCACTTCACCGGTCATGCCGCCCCTGCCACGTCGCAGCTCTTCATGAACGAGGCCGTGCCGGCCGGCCAGTCCATTACCGGAACCGCTACCGATGCGCTCGGCAACACGTCTGAGCTCGGGACGTGCGCCGCTGTCGGCGGCGGCGGCCCGCTGACGGTGACCACTGCCAGCGACTCGGGCGCTGGATCGCTTCGCCAGGCGATTCTCGACGCGAACGGGTCGCCCGGCATGAGCACGATCAATTTCAATGTCTCCGGTACGGCGCCGATTCTGATCGTTTTGAACAGCAGCCTGCCCGTGATCACCCAGCCGGTGCTCATCGATGCCACCACGCAACCGGGATTCAGCGGGCCGCCGGCCATCGAAATCGACGGCGCCAGTACGGGCACGACGTCCGACGGACTGTTCCTCAACACCAGCGACAGCACCATCCGCGGCCTCGGCATCACACGCTTCGGTCTTGGCGGCGGTGCCGGCCCGGGCGGCGCCGGCATTGTCATCACCGGTGACCGCAACCGCGTCGAGCAGAGTTATCTCGGCCTGCGCGCGGATGGCGCGACCGGCTCCGGCAATCGCGCCGACGGCATCTGGATGAGCGGTGACGACAACCTCGTGGTCAACAGCGTGGTGTCCGGCAATGGCCGCAACGGCGTCACCATTACCGATGCCACCTCCCAGAGAAACGCGGTTCGTGGCAGCAAGATCGGGACAAACGCGCTCGGCACCGCCGCAGTCCGCAATGGCGTCGATGGCATCAACATCTTCCTCGCCACCGGCAGCGTGATCGGCGGCGTGGCCGCCGGCGAAGGCAATGTCATCTCCGGCAACGGCACCAACGCCGCCTTCGGCGTCGGCGTCAACATCAGCGGATCGTTGAACGTCGTCCGGAACAACCGCATCGGTACGGATCTCAACGGCACGGTCGCCATCCCCAATTCGGGAGGCGGCGTCTTCATCACCGGATCGAGCAACGTGATCGGCGGCACGACGGCCGCCGATCGGAACGTGATCTCGGGCAACGGCATCGGTTTCACGTTCGAGGCCAACGGCGTCAAGATCGGCACCACCGCAAATCCAAACAACAACGACAACGATGTTCTGGGGAACTACATCGGCGTCGACGCGTCCGGAAACGTCGCGCTTGGCAACACGGCCTCCGGCGTCACGGTTCAAGGAACCGACAATTCGATCGGCGCGTCGAGCGCAGCCTCTGGCAATGTCATCTCCGGCAACGGCTCCGCCGCGCATTCTGGATACGGGATTCATCTTGGCTCGCTCGGCGGCTCGAATCAGGTCTTCGGCAACATGATCGGAACCAACGCCCTTGGCACGGCGATGATCCCCAACACTGATCACGGCATCCAGATCCTGAACTCGACGAACAACGTCATCGGCGGCGTTGGCGGCGGCCGCAACCTGATCTCCGGCAACGGCGCGCTCGGCAGAGTGGCGCACGGGGTCTTTGTCAGCGCCGGGAGCGCCGGGGCGACGACGATCACCAGCAACTACATCGGCACCGACGTCAATGGCAACCTCGACTTCGGCAATACCGGCCACGGCATTCAGATCACCGGCGACACCGCGGTGACAGTGGGTGGCATCACGGCCGCCTTGGGCAACGTCATCTCCGGGAACAACAACAGCGGGATTTCAGTAACCAGCAGCGCCACCGGTCCGCGCGCCGTGATTCGCGGCAACATCATCGGACTGAATGCCGCGGGTAGCAGCGCCCTGGGCAACACGCTGGCCGGTATTCGCACCAGCAACGCCGCCATCGCGGTCGGCGGCGGCGTGGCGGGCGCGCGGAATGTAATTGCCGCGAGTCAGTTTGGCATCCTGTTCAGCAATAGCGGGTCGACCTTCAACTCGGCCGTGCAGGGCAACTACATCGGCACCGACCTTACCGGGACTCTGGCGCGCGGCAACAGCGTCGGCGTCTCCATCGGCAGCGCACCAGGCACCGTGATTGGCGGCAACGGATTCGATCTCGGCAACGTCATCTCCGGTAACTCGACGGGGATCAGCGTCGACGCCATCAGTCAGCCGGTGATCAGCGGCACCTACAACACGATGATTCAGGGCAATACGATTGGCTTGAATGCCACGCGCACCGCGGCCGTCCCCAACACAGGGCCCGGCGTGTCCCTGGCCAACAACCACAATCTCGTCGGCGGGCAGTTTGCCGGCGATGGCAACGTGATCAGCGGCAACGGCAGCGACGGCGTGTCAGTTGGCTCGCTCGCCGTGCAGAACCGCATCCTCGGCAATTCGATCTTTGACAATGTCGGGCTCGGCATCGATCTCAACCCCGACGGCGTGACCGCGAATGACGCCGGCGACGCCGATGTCGGGTCGAATGGGCTGCAGAACTTCCCGGAGATCACGCTGGCCGCCAACAATGCGCCCACCACGCAGGTCAGCGTCTCGTTCAACAGCTCGCCGTCCGGGACCTTCACGATGCAGCTGTTCGTCAGCCCGACGTGCGACCCGACCACCTTCGGCGAAGCGCAGCGGATGGTGGCATCGTTCACCACCTTCACCGGCACTGATGGCAACGCGACGTTCATCATTCCGCTGGCCGAACTTGTTCCGGTGGGACAGTTCATCACCGGCACGGCCACCGACAGCTTCGGCAACACGTCGGAAGTCTCGCAGTGCCGCGTGGTGACGGGCTCCTAGAGACCGCCCTGCCGGAGGCAGGGCAAGGAAACGCTGCTAGGCCCCGACGCGTTTGCGGGCGTCAGCGACGAGGCCGCCGGCCTCGTCGCCCTTCGCTTTGATCGACAGAAACGTCTTGAAGCTGGCGGCCGCCGCCGGACTCTTCAGACCTTCCTGCGCGAGCCCCTTGTAAAAATGCAGCGGCGGAAAATAGCGGAAGGTCGGGACATCGTCCTGCAGTGCCACCGCGGTGGCTTCGCCGGAACGCCTGATCGCCGTGTCGATTTCCGACGTCGCCTCGGGGAACATGCCGAGCTCCAGATAGGTGCGCGACAGCAGCACCCGGCCCAGCCACGAATCCGCGTGCTTCTGCGCTTCGCGGATGTGGTCGAGCGCCACGCGCGGCTGCTTCTGCGCGAGCGCGAGTTCGGCGCGGATCAGTCGCGCATACGCTTGCGGGTCGAGTTCCACCTGATCGCCCAGACGCGTCGCGATCCTGTTGGCGTCGGCCGTCAGGCCGGTCCGCGCCAGGATCAGTCCGCCGGTCAGCAGCGTCGGCGTCGTCTGATCCGCCGCCACCGCGCGCTGGGCTTCACGCCGCGCCCCGGCGGTGTCGCCTTGCGCCAGTAGTGCATCGGCCATCTGGACATATTTCTTGGCCAGTGCGGTCGTATTCTTCGCCGCCTCATCGGCGGCGATCCCGTCTTTCAGATCGCGAATCGCATCCGCGGTGCGTCCCTCGTACAGCGCGACGTCGGCGAGGCCGGCCAGCGCATACGACTCCGCGCCAACCGACGTCTGCTGGCGCAACGCCTCGAAGGTCTTGATCGCTTCGGCGGTGCGGCCCAGACCGAGCTCCGAGAGACCGCGCGCCACATACGCCTTGAGAAAGGCGTTGTTGAGTTTTCGGGCGGCGTCGCTTTCAGCGATGGCGACCTCGAACTGCCCGGCATACATCGCGTACAGCGCCACGTTGTTGCGGCGCCCGACGTGAGAGGGATACAGGTCCGCGGCTCGCCGTCCCATCTCCAGCGCGCGAGCGAAAGCGCGCCGCTGAGCGTAGGCGAACGCCAGGTTGGCCAGCGCCGTGGTGTCGCCGGGATGGCCTTTGACGAGATCCGAGTATTCCTCGAGCGCCTCCTCCGACTTGCCGGCGGTGAGGTAGTAAGCGCCGCGAGTGCGGAAGCGCTCGCGCTCGGTCATGCGGTCGAGGCGCTGCATCGCTTCCTCGTACGCCTTCAACGCTTCAGCGTAGCGGCCGGTGTTCTGATGGATCGACGCGATGCCGGAGTAGGCCCGGCCCATGTCCGGATCGAGCCGGATTGCTTCCGCGTATTGCGAGAGCGCTTCGTCGTTGCGGCCGGCATCCTTCGATAACTGCGCGGCGGCATAGGCCTTGGCCGCCTCGAGACTGGCCGCCGTGAACGTTTCGTTCGATCGTGGTCCGTCAGACGGCACCGCGGTGTCGCCAAGAGCCGCGCGCATCCGGCCGGCCAGCGTGCCTACTGTTTCCAGCAGCTGCGGTTTGCCGGGCACGTCGATCTCGAGCGTCGCTAGCGCCGAGCCGTCACTCGCTGGTTGAACGGCCCTGGCGTTGACGTGGTATCCGGACCCGCGCGACTCGATCGCTCCCGCCAGCACCAGGCTGATCCCCTCGCGCTGCGCCACCAGTCTCGATGTCGGTTCGTCGAGCGTGCTGCCCGGTTTGATCACGGCGGCGGCGCGAAGCGCGTCGCGGCGTGGAAACGATGTGATGAACGAGGCGCCTTCCACACCCAGGCTCAAAGCCTGTTCGATCACACCGTCGAATACCGGATCGCCGGTCTTGTTCTCGAAGTCGGCGACCAGCACCGAGACGGGCTCGCGCGCGGCGGTCGAGGTCGCGGCCGATTCATCCGTGCGGTTCGACAACAACCAACCCGCGGTGCCGGCCAGGGCGACGATCGCCAGCGCCGCGGCCGCCAGCTGCCAGGCCGGGCGCGTCTTCGCCGGAACGATCACTTCGTGAATGTCGGAGCGGATGTGGCCGTCGGGCGTCAGGTGATCGAGCGCGTGCACAAGTTCCGCGGTGTTCGGGTAGCGCGAATCGGGATTCGGCTGCAGGCACCGCATCACCAGGTCGTTCACCGGCTGCGGGATCTCGGGCTTCAGCGTCTTGAGCGCGGCAGGCGACGCCGCCACGCGGCTCAGCAGCTCGGCCATCGCGCCATCGACGCCGGCGAGCCGCTGACGCCCCGCCAGCATGTCGTAGACGATTAATCCAAGCGCGTATTGATCGGCGCGCTGATCGATCTTCTTGCCCTGCGCCTGTTCGGGCGCCATGTACTCGAGCGTGCCGATCACCGAGCCCGCGGCGGTTTGCGTGCCGCCGGCGTCCACCGATCGCGCGATGCCGAAGTCCATGATCAGCGCGTCGCCGCTGTTCGGCACCGGCGCATCGGCCTCCCGTTCGATCATGATGTTCTCGGGCTTGAGGTCGCGGTGCACGACCCCTTTCTCGTGCGCCGCGGCCAGACCCTGCGCCACCTGCCGCGCGATGGTGATCGCGCGCGCCAGCGGCAGCGGTCCCGTCTTCCGCATCATCGTGGCCAGCGTCTCACCCTCGATGAACGGCATCGTCAGGTACTTGATGCCGCCGATCTCGCCGAGGTCGTGGATGCGGACCACGTACTTGTGCGTCACCTGGCGCGCCAACACCAGCTCCCGCTTGAAGCGCTGTTCGAGCTCTTTCGCCGCGGTGGCATCCGCCTGCGCCGCCGGTCGAATCACCTTGATGGCGACCGCGACGCCGAGCTCGTGATCGAACGCCTGATACACCGCGCCCATCCCGCCGACGCCAAGCAGCTTCAGAATCGTGTAGCGCGTGTTGATCTGTTGCCCGGGCGCGAACGGACCATCGGCGTAGCGCACGCGGGAACGGTGCGGCTGATCCAGCGACGTGGCGACGCCGGTCGGTCCAACGGTGATGGCGCTGTCGGGGTGCTGCGAGGTTGGCTGCGTTGGCGCGACGGGAATGCCGGTGGCGCTGGTTGGCGCCGGCGGCGGCAGCGATGTGACCGCATCGGTCTGCGGGTGATCGAACGTCAGTTCATGAACCTGCGTGCCGCAGTTTGGACAAAACCCCGCCCCTTGCGGCACGGCATGGCCGCACTTGACACACGTCGCGTTCGGCGAGCGGCCAATCATCGGGGGCTGTGGAAGACCCGTATTATCGCGCAGTTCGAACGTCGTAGGCGTAGACGTAGTCCTGATCGCGAATGATCAGCAATCCGCTCGCGATGACCGGGTGACTCCACGTCGGCAGCCCGCTTTGCTGCGGAATCGTGAAACGACCGTGCTCGCGATAGCCCGCCGGCGACGCCTCGGCCAGACCGACGACGCCGTCCTCGCTGTAGAGATACAACCGGCCGTCCGCGAAAATCAATGAACCCTTGCCGACGCTGCGGTCCCGCCACGCCGGTTTGCCGGTGTCGAACTGCAGCGCGGTGAGGATGCTGCTCGAGAATCCGTACAAATGATCGCCGACGAGCACCGAGCTGGCGTGATGGTTCCGCATGTCGCGCGTGAAGTAGACCTCGTTGGCCGTCGCCAGGTTGCCGGCCGCGCGCACTTCCAGCAGCGCGCCGCCGGTGCCGTAATCCGACGACACGAACACGCGCGTGCCGCGGATGATCGGCGTCGCAATGTTCGCGGTGCCGTTGTTCGCCTTGTTGTAGGACCACAACAGACGGCCATCGCGCGGATCCACGGCCACCGTGCGCGAGTCGGTGAAGAAGATCACCTGGTTGAGGCTGCCCGTCCGCATCAACATCGGCGACGAGTAGCCGGCGCCATCGTTGTGCTGCTGCCATAAGGTCGCGCCGTCGGCCTTCGAGATGGCGACGATCGACGCGCGGCTGCCGCCCGCGTTCACCAGGATGCGGTCGCCGACCACGAGCGGCGATTCGCTGTAGCCCCAATACGGATTCACGCCGCCGAACTTCTGGACGATGTTCACGGTCCAGATGCGCTTGCCGGTAGCGTGGTCGAGGCACGTCAGGTCGCCGCTGCCACCGAGGACGTAGAGGCGATCGCCTTCCACCGTGGGCGTGCTGCGCGGGCCGTCGCCCCGATCGTTCTCGAACCGGCGCCCGTTCTGGGACTCCCAGACCTTGCGGCCCGTCGCGCGATCGAGCGCGGTGACGTATTCCACGCCGCCGCGCGCGCCGAGCGTGTACAGCCGTCCGCCGGCCGTCGAGAACGACGAGTAGCCGTTGCCGAGTCCCGACGCGCGCCACACCTGCGGCGGCCCGGACTTCGGCCAGGCCTGCAGCAACCCCGTCTCCACGGAATGCCCGTCGCGATTGGGGCCGCGCCACTGGAACCACTCCGCCGGCGCCTGTCGCGCGGACAGTCCTCCGCCGCACAGGCAGAGGGCGATGATCAAGCTGACCGCGCGGGTTTTCATGAACGTATTATCGGATACCATTCTCCTCTTATGGGTCGCGGGCCGATTGTCATCGGCACCATCATCGTCGCCGTCGCGCTGGGTCTCGTTTTCTTCCTTGGCGGAGACGATCCGGCGCCCGCTCCGGCCGCCAACTCGTCCGCTTCCCTGCTGTCACCACGTGTCGTCCCCAAGAAAGTTGATCCCACGGCGCCGATCCTGCCTCCGTTACCACGAAAAGCACCCGCGAAGAAGACCGAGCCCGTGCCTGTCGCGGCTGCCCCTGCCGCGCCGACGCTCGCCACGCTCACGCTCGACTCCGACGTACCGGGCGCCTCGGTGTTCATCGATCGCACTTTTGTTGGCAACACGCCGCTGACGCTCGACCGGCTCCAGCCGGGCCCGAAGCGCGTGCAGCTGACGGCCTCCGGCTACGACAGCATCCAGAAGACGATCGAGTTGCGGCCCGGACCGAACCAGATCAGCTTGCGCATCAAGGAGGTCAGCCTCGACACCCGGATGCCCGTGGTGCACAAACACGGCATCGGGTCGTGTGAAGGCACGCTCTCGGCGACGCTCGACGGACTGCGCTACGAGACCTCTAACAAAGGCGACGCCTTTACGCTGCAGTACCCGCGAGTGGAGACCTTTGCCGTCGACTATCTCCGGAAGAATCTGCGCGTCAAGGAGCGCGGCGGCAAGACCTGGAACTTCACCAATCGGGACGAGAACGCCGACCCGCTCTTCGTATTCCACCGCGACGTCGAGGCCGCCCGCAAGAAGCTGGCGTCGGGCTACGCACCCGCTCAGTGATGGCCGGTTGGCACGTTGGCCTCGATAATCCCGATGGATCGGCTGGAAAATACGTATTTTTCAATCGGGAACGCCGTTTGCTATTCTTGGGGCTATGAAACGCATCATCCTCTTCGTGCTCACCAACCTGGCGATCATGATCATGCTCTCGATCGTGCTGTCGCTGCTGGGAGTCACCGGCTATCTCACCGTCGACGGCCTCAACTATACGGCGCTGATGGTGTTCTCGCTGGTCTGGGGCTTTGGCGGCGCGATGATTTCGCTCGCCATTTCGCGCTGGGTGGCCAAGACCGCGATGGGCGTGCAGCTCGTCAATGGCCGCACCGGGCACGCCGAGCTCGACTGGCTGTATCAGACCGTCGAGCAGCTGGTCCGCAAGGCCAATCTGCCGATGCCCGAGGTCGGCGTCTACGATTCGCCTGAAGTCAACGCATTCGCCACCGGCCCGAGCAAGAGCCGCAGCCTGGTCGCCGTCTCGAGCGGGCTGCTCCGTTCGATGCGCCGCGAGGAAGTTGAAGGCGTGCTCGCCCACGAGGTCTCGCACATTCAGAACGGCGACATGGTCACCATGACGCTGATCCAGGGCGTGGTCAACGCGTTCTCGATCTTCTTCTCGCGGGTGATCGCGAACATCATCCGCCAGCTGGTGGACGAGCGCATCTCGCACCTCGTCTTCTTCGTCGCGACCATCGTCTTCGACATCGTGTTCAGCTTGCTCGGCATGATGGTGGTGGCCTGGTTCTCGCGGGCCCGCGAATTCCGCGCCGACGCCGGCGCCGCCACGCTGTCGAGCCGCAGCAACATGATTGCGGCGCTGCAGCGTCTGATGGCCAACCAGGGGCTGGTCGACAAGTCGCAGCCGCAATTGGCGGCCATGAAGATCAGCGGGTCGCGCAGCGGTTTCATGGCCCTGATGTCGACGCACCCGCCGCTCGAAGCCCGCATCGCGGCCCTCCAGCAGCCGCAGCTGCGGTAGGCCGAAGTAGGTAGGGCCCCCCTTTAGGGGGCCTTCACCGCCGAAGCCTTGGCGAAGGCGGGCCTTATAATTCGGCGGTGGTTTCCGAAACCGTCCAGGCCGAAGGCCACCTCATCGACACCGGCAACTTCCAATCCATCCTGACGACCATCGTCGAGCATGGATCCGAATACGAAATCCTCCGCTTCACGATCGGACGCAAGAACGAGGAAGCGTCACACCTCACGCTGAAGCTGACCGCCGCCACCGACGATCGATTACAGGATCTGCTGTCAAAGCTGTCGGTCTTCGGCTGTTTCGTCAAAGGGACGCCGGACGTTGCCCTGCGCGCCGCCGACATGGACGGCGCAGCGCCAGACGACTTCTACTCCACCACCAACCATCGCACGTCGGTGTTTCTCAATGGCGAATGGGTGACCGCCGACCATCAACGGATGGATGCCGCACTCGTGGTCATCAACGGCAGCGTCGTGTGCGTCAAGCTGCGCGACATCAGAGCCGGCGATCAAGTGGTGTGCGGCATGCAGGGCATCCGCGTCGCCCCCGACGTGCAGTCGCGCGACAAGCCGACGTTCGGCTTCATGAGCAACGAAGTGTCGTCGGAACGCCGCGTCGAAACCGCGGTGGCGCGCGTCGCGGAATTGATGAAGCGCGTCAAGGCCGGCGGCGGCAAGATGGCGTTTGTGGCTGGCCCCGTCGTCGTCCATACCGGTGGCTCACAGTATTTCTGTGACCTGATTCGGCTCGGCTATGTGCACGCCGTGCTGGCGGGCAATGCGCTCGCCGTCCACGATACCGAAGTGGCGTTATCGGGTACTTCGCTCGGCATCGATCTGAGCAGCGGGCATCCGGTCGAGCATGGACACCGCAATCACATGCGCGCGATCAATGCCATCCGGCGCGCGGGCGGTATCGGCCGCGCTGTGGACACCGGCGTCCTGAAGTCGGGCATCATGCATGCGTGCCATGTCCACGGCGTGAAATACATTCTCGCCGGATCGATTCGAGACGATGGCCCGCTTCCCGATACGATCATGGATCTGGTTGCGGCGCAGGACGCCTATAGCGAGGCGCTCGCGGATGTGGAAGTCGTGGTCATGTTGTCGTCAATGTTGCACAGCATCGGCGTCGGCAACATGCTGCCGTCATGGGTCAAGGTGATTTGCGTGGACATCAATCCGGCGGTGGTCACGAAGTTGTCCGACCGCGGTTCGACTCAAACCATCGGAGTCGTCACCGACGTCGGCCTCTTCCTCCGCACGCTGGCGGAAAAGTTGAAGTGATATGCACAAAACGCTCATCGACCCATCGACGTTGGCCAGACACATCGGCGATCCCAACTGGGTGATCGTCGACACGCGCTTCGATCTCACCGACCCCGACAAGGGCGAGCAGCTCTATCGCGAGGGGCACATTCCCGGCGCGCGCTACGCGCACCTCGATCGACATCTCTCCGGCCCCAAGACGGGAAAGAACGGCCGTCATCCGCTGCCCGACAGTGAGGTCCTGGCTCGCACCTTCGCCGAGCTCGGCATCAGCGCCAACTCGCAAGTGGTGGCCTACGACGCCGACAACAGCATGTATGCCGGCCGCCTCTGGTGGATGCTGCGGTGGATGGGACACGACGCCGTGGCCGTGCTCGACGGCGGCCTCGCACGCTGGCAACGTGAAGGACGTCCGGTGCGCAGCGGCGTCGAATCTTCCACGATCGGTCACTTCAAGGGTGCGCCGCGGCCGGGCTGGCGCCTGACGGTGGACGACGTGATGGGCGTGATGAACGATCGGACGCGCCTGCTGGTGGACTCGCGGACGCTGGAACGGTACCGCGGCATCGGCGAAACGCTCGACAAGGTCGGCGGTCACATCCCCGGCGCCGCCAACTACTTCTACGGGCAGAATCTGGCCGCCGACAAGACGTTCAAGTCGCCAGACGACCTCCGCACCCAGTGGTCTGCTGTCCTCAAGGGCCGCGACCCGAAAGATGTGGTGGTGTACTGTGGGTCGGGCGTCACCGCCTGCCATAACCTGCTGGCGCTGGAACATGCTGGTATTCAAGGAGTTAAGATCTTTCCCGGCTCCTGGAGTGAGTGGTCGGCCGACCCGTCCAGGCCGGTGGCGACCGAGCCCGAAGACCCCTGAATCCGCCAACCCCGGGGAACCGATTTCCGTCCAATCTGGGCATGAAGACGATGCCGCTTCGCGCCCTCTACCGTGTTCTCTTCACGATCGCCATCCTGGCCGGGCTGGCTGCAGCGCCTGACGCGCAGACGTTCCGCTGGGAACCGAATAGCCGCAACTACGACATCGGCGCGCGCGTGGAACGCGCTCTGGAGCAGGCGCAACGCAACATTGAGCGCCAGTGGCGCAATGTCGAGCGCCTGTGGGACCGGAGGCTGCGCACCGCCGACCGCCTGGCTGAGCAGGCCCGGCGCAATGCCGAGCGCCGCGCGCAGACGATCGAGCGTCAAGTCCGCGCCCGCGTGCAGCGGCAGATCAACGACGAGATTCGCGCCAACCTGCGTGCCGTCACTCGCGTCGCACCGCGCGTGATTCGCGTCGAGCGTTACGCCGACGGTCAGGTCGGCAGCGACGCCGATCCCTGCCGCGACGGCAACACCGATCGCGACTACTACGAGCACTGCGACGTGCGCGATTCCACGCTGCCCGCCGGCGCGTTGAATGTGGATGCCGGACAAAACGGCGGCGTCTTTGTGGAATCGTGGGATCGCAACGAGATTCGCGTCCGCGCCATCGTCCGCGGCTCCGCTCGCGAGAGCGGGAGGGCGAGGGACATTGCCGGCCAGGTCCAGGTGCAGGCCGGTGGCGGCCGCGTCTACGCCACGGGCCCCGACCTCGATCGTCGCGAGTGGTGGTCGGTGAGCTATCGCATCAATGTCCCGCGCCGCAACGATCTCGATCTCTCCGCCACCAACGGCGGCATCACCATCGTCGGCGTGACCGGCAACATGCGCTTCGACACCACCAACGGCGGCGTCAGGCTGCAGAATCTGGGCGGCCGCGTCAGCGGCGAGACGCGCAATGGCGGCGTCAACGTGGTGCTGTCGGGTTCGCGCTGGGATGGCGAAGGACTCGACGTGGAAACGAGCAACGGCGGTGTGACGGTCGATATCCCGTCGAACTACAACGCGGAGTTCGAGACGAGGACCGTCAACGGCGGGTTGAACATCGACTTCCCGATCACCGTGCAGGGAGACCTGACGGCCCGGCGTGGCATCACCACCACGCTCGGTTCAGGCGGCCCGCCGGTCCGCGTGCGGACCACCAACGGCGGCGTTCGCGTTCGCCGCTCGAACTAGTCAGCGCCCTCAATGACGACGGGATCGCCGATCGCGATCTCGCCGTCATCGAGTACTTCCCCGAACGCGCCGCCGCCCCAGGGTCCACTCATCGCGTCCTGCAGACCCGGCGCCGCGGCTTCCATCTGCTCGCACGGTCGGGTTTCGCCGTAGATGCGAACCCGCACGGTCCCTATCCTCAGAATTCTCCCGCGCGCATCCGCGAAGTCGATGTCCGATACCAGCAGATTGGCGCGGCGCAGGCGCGGGTCGGGAGTGCTCCCAAGCGGCGCGGTCACTTCGGTCCAGTGTTTGCTGGACACGATCGTCACCTGCCGTTTGCCGCCCTGATTGGCGTTGCCGACGATCCCTTTTCCGGCAACGACGCGCGCCCGCGCGGCCGGATCCATCGGCCCGCGATGCATACGCTTGATCCAGATCTGTTCAAGACGGCTCATCAAATTTGCTTCAGTTGGGTGGCGATATCCATTGTAGTGACAAGCGGTGGCGGCTGCTCGTCGTAGGTGAACGTGCCGATCTTCCTCGCTCGCGCCGTGTGCCACGCTCGGAGCGCCGTCCACACCGCCGCCAGGAATCCGGCCAACTGCAGCGTCCGCTGCGCATCGCCAAGCGCCCACAAACACCATTCGGTCAGCCGAAACACGATCGTCAGCCACAAGTAGAAATAGAACGGCCAGAGCAATCGCAGCCGAAGCTGTCCCGGCAAGTAGGTGCACGTGAACGGCACCGTTTTCATGGTGATGGTGAGCGCTTCGATCTGACAGAGTCCCGCGAGTACGACGATGAGGAAGACCGTGCCGGCCATCGTGGTGTGGCCCAACAGCAGCAGCACCGCGGCGGTGAACGCGGCGATCGGCACGCACGTGAAGAACGCCATCACCGTTACGACCGTGGTCAACATCCGGCGCTTGTCGACGGGCTCGGTGAGTTGAAAGATCCAATTCGCGACCGGCTCGATCGGCATCATCAGCGACACGCGAGTGCCGCAGATCAGCCAGAACATGAAGCCGAGCGGGATAGCGAACCATGCGTAGCGCAGGGTGTTCGTGTCGGGCGGCTGCCACAGGCGATCGGCGATCGGCAGCGCGATCAGCAGCGCCACGCCGAGATAGATGCCCAGCAGAAAGCGATGCGTGTGGCTGCGCGTCAACGTCGCGAGCATGAACGACCCCAGGCTGCGTTGCAGTGGCGTGCGCAGAAATGGCCTCAACAGCGCGTGGAAGACCACGGTCCATCGCCGCGACAGCGCGCCGGTCGTGCGCCCGTCCATGGTGATCACATTGCGCAGGCACCGCTCGTAGGCCCGCGGATACACCATCAGCGCAAGACCGACGACCGCGATCCCGGCGAGGGCACCGCGCGCCGCCAGCGTCGCGAAGATTTCGCGTTCGTCGCCACCGATCCACCGGTAGACCCCGGCGAACCATGCGAGCGGGTGCCACGACGTGCCTGCCGGCACCTCACCGAATAAGGCGCGGCCGAAGTCTTGCGACGCCGCCAGCGCGGCGATCACTGCGAGGATCGACGCCAGTTGCAGCGGCAGCGTAATGAACCGCACCGCTCGAGGCCCGAACACCGTCGCCACCAGGAGCTGCACATTCAGCAGCAGAAAAAACACCAACGCGCAGCCGAGCACCGCCGACACGATGTGGCCGGCGATCAGCTGCGGCAGCGACGTGACCGTCTCCGGGCCGCCGGACACGAAGTTGAAGGCCACCGCCGTCGGCACCGACACGGCGGCGGCAAACAGCCCGAAGAACTTCAACAACGCCAGCAAGCGCCCTTGTGCCTGTTCACGCGGGCTCACCGGCAGCGGCCCGAGCACGAGCGCGTCCTTCCGATCGGGCGTCAGCGAGCTCCACACCATCATCGTCAACACGAACGCCACGGCCATCGCGACGGCGATGTAGAACGACTGAAAGGCCAGCAACGCGCGGTCGACGATCATCGGATCGCTCAGCCGCCGCGCGGTGGCCCGCAAATGCGCCCACGTGAAGCTTTGCCCGGCGCTGATCATCACGCCGGGGACGGCGACGAGGGCGAGGAGGAACATCAGGTTCGATGTCGCCGCTGACGAAGACGAGAAGAAATCGTTCTCGAACAGCCGGCCGAAGAAGACCCGCGCCAGCGCCCGCTGGTTCTTGGGCACGAACCGTTGGTAGAGCCTTTGGATCACAGCTTTACGGTTTCGACAATCGCGTTCGCGGCGTCCTCAACGCTGCTGCGGACCGCGAGCTTGACGAAGACGTGCTCGAGCGAGGCGTCGTTCTGCAGACCGCGCAGACGATCGACACGATCGTTCGCCACCACTTTCCCGTCGGAGAGGATCACCACATCGGTGCACATCTGCTCGACGACTTCGATCACGTGTGAGCTCATCAGGATGGTGCGGCCTTCGTCCGACAGCGTGCGAATCACCGACCGCAGCATCAGTCCCGCCGACACGTCGAGGCCTGAAAAGGGCTCGTCGAGCACGATCAGCTCCGGGTTGTGGAGCAGCGCCGCAGCGAGCTGCACCTTCTGGCGCATGCCTTTCGAGAAGGCCGCCAGCGTCTGGTACTGATCGTCTTCGAGACCGAACAGCCGCATGAAGCGATCGATTTTCTCGTTGACCAGCGTGTCCTCGAGCCCGCGCAGGCCGCCGACCAGACGCAGGTATTCGGGCGCGGCCAGGTGCGTGTAGAGGAACGGTTCTTCGGGAACGTATCCGAGCCGCGTGCGGTAGGCCGGCAAGTCTTCGAAGATCGACGTGCCTTTCCACAACACGTCGCCCGACGTGGGCTCCATCAAGCCCACCAGGCATCGAATGGTGGTCGATTTACCGGAGCCGTTCGGCCCGAGGTAACCGAGGATCTGCCCCGGCCGCGCCACGAACGAGGCATCGCGCAGCGCCGGCAACGCGCCGTAATACTTGGTCAGCGATCGGACTTCGAGCATGGTGCCTCATTAGACACCTAGAGTCCGACAATGGCTAAAGGGAACGACTCTTTGAGCTTCACCAAGTGCGGCCGCACCAGTTTGATATTCGCTTCCGGCACCTGCGGCCTCGCCTTGTCGAGCTCGACGCGCACCCCGTTGTCCTTGGCCATCTGCTCGAGCTTCGACAGGTCGATGCCGCTCGTAATCTCCATGCCGGCGGCTTCATACACGCGCATCCGGACCCACCAGTATTCCGAGTCGGAGAACTTGTGCACGTTGAGCGCGTTCACCTGCTCCCGGCGCGCGTCCATGTAGATGCCGGCGAGGTCCGAAAACACCGTCGTGAACTCGGTGAACGTCAGCTGGCGGCCGTCTTGGGTCTTCTCGCGAATCTCCGCGGACTTCTTCTCGATTTCCGCCCACCGGGCGCCAAGCTCGTCGCGAACACGCGTTTGAACAGCCAGGAATCGATCGAGTTGCGCCTCCGTGAGTTCACCATCATCGGGCGCCACATACGTCGACTGGTTCGCGACGCGATCGCCGAGGCGCGACAGTTCGCGTGCCCGATCGAGGAACTCGCCGGTGCTCTGGATCATCGGCTGCGCCAGCCGGTAGGCGTAGTACCCCGCAACCGCAAAGCCGATCATCGCGATGACGAGGACGATCAGGCAGCCGAAAAGTATCTTCTTCACGCGGCCTCTTCGGGCCCCTGACGCGCGGACTCTGCGCGCTGGGATTGGATGGTCAGGCCTGACGCCGTCCACGCGTTGAGGCCGCCAGCGAGGTTGGTCACGTCGCGGAACCCGGCGCGCTCGAGGATCGACGCGGCGATCGACGAACGCCCGCCCGACCGGCATTGCACCACGACCGGTTTGCCGGCCGGGATCTCATCAAGACGATCGATCAAATAGCCGAGTGGAATATGCGTTGCACCCGGAAGGTGCCCGTCGCTCCATTCGTTGGCGCTGCGCACGTCCACCACCGTCACGTTCGACAGCTTCGTCTGCAACTGCGACGGCGTGACTTGAGGGACCGTTGCCGAGCCCTTGATTTCCGATGCGTCGAAGTAGCCCGACACTCGATCGATGCCGATCAGCGCCAGCGCACGAGCCAACTCGCCGAGCCTCGCATTCGCCGTGGCGGCATCGACAATTACGTAGAACTCGTCGGTCTGTACGAGCCATCCGGCCCAATTGACGAATGATGAATCGAACGGAATGTTGATCGTCCCCGCCACATGTCCTGATGCGTAGTCGGTTATCGGCCTGGAATCGATCACGAGCGCCTTGCGCTTCAGCAAATCCGCCAGCTTGCTGGGATCGAGCCGCGGCGGCATGTCGAACTCGCCAAGCAGGACCGGCCCTTCCTTGTTCACACGCTTCATCTTCGCGAAGTAGGTCGGCGGCTCGGGCTGACCGGCAAGCACCTCGTTCACGAAGTGGGCCTCGCTCTTCTGATTGAAAGCCCAGTTGAATCGCTTCTCGTATCCCAGCGTCGACGAGGGAATGGCACTGATGCCCTTGCCGCACGCCGACCCGGCGCCGTGGCCGGGCCAGATCTGCAGCCAGTCCTCCTGCTTCGCAAACGTCTGCAGGCTCCGGTACAGCGTCCTCGCCCCCGCCTCCATCGTCCCTTTGATGTTGGCGGCCTTTTCGAGCAGGTCGGGCCGGCCGACATCGCCGACGAACACGAAGTCGCCGGTGATCGCGGCAATCGGTTTATCCGCCCCGGCCCCGTCGGTGATCAGAAAGGTGAGGTGCTCCGGAGTATGTCCGGGGGTGTGCAGCACATCGACGCGAATGTTGCCAATGGTGATGCGATCGCCGTGTTTCAGTTTGCGGTCATGCGTGAATTGATACTTCCAGTCCTGGTCGCCCTCGTCTGAGAGACAAAGACTGGCGCCCGTCCTGTGCGCCAGCTCTCGGGAACCGGAAACAAAGTCGGCGTGGATGTGCGTTTCGGTGACATGCGTGATCCGCAACCCCTCCTGCGCCGCAACCTGGATGTAGGGCTCGACGTCCCGATTGGCGTCGATGACGATGGCTTCGCCGGCTGATTGACAGCCGATCAGATAACTCGCCTGGGCAAGTGATGGTTCGAAGAACCGCTTGACAAACATATGGGGTCACTTCGAATTATGACATCGCCCGCGGCGAGTCAGCGCATCGAAAACACGTCCTGATAGAACGCGAGCTCCTCCTCGAGCGACCGGATGATGTTCTCCGCCTTGCGGAAGCCGTGCTGCTCGCCCTCGAAGGCTACATATTGCACCTTCAGACCCTTCTTGCGCGCCGCCTCCGCCATCATCTCACCCTGATTTGGCGGCACCACCTTGTCCTCGAGACCCTGAAACAGAATGATCGGGCATGACAGCCGATCGGTGAAGTGAATCGGCGAGCGTGCCCGGTAAACCTCTCTCGCCGCCGGCCACGGCCCGATCAGCGTGTCGTTGTAGCGTGCCTCGAACTTGTGCGTGTCCTGCTGCAGCACCTCGAGATCGCTGATGCCGTAGTAGCTTGCGCCGGCCTTGAAGGTGTCGAAGAACGTCAGCGCCGCCAGCGTCGTGTAGCCGCCGGCGCTGCCGCCGCGGATGATCAGACGGCTCGCATCCGCCTTCCCCATCGCCACCATCGCCTCGGCGCCGCCCACAGCGTCCTCAACGTCGACGATGCCCCACTGCCCTTTCAGGCGATCGCGATAGGGACGGCCGTAGCCGGTGCTGCCGCTGTAGTCCACGTCGAGCACGGCAAAGCCGCGACTGGTCCAGAACTGGACCTTCAGGTCGAGCACATCGCCGGTTGCGCCGGTCGGGCCGCCATGCGTGATCACCAACAGAGGTGGCTTCTCATCAGTTGATGGCCCGATGGCCTGATGGCCTGATGGCCTGACGTCAGGATTCTTCGGCGGGTAATAGAACGCGTGAACGTCGCGATCCTTCACCCTGAACGTGATCGCCTCAGGCACTGAGATCCACTCGCGAGAAATCGTTTCCGTCGTCGACGACTTGATCACTTCAGCGCTTCGATCACGCAGCCGGTAGATTGCGAGTGAATCCACCGGCGAGCCGCCGACGAAGTAGATGTCGCCTGTTCGCGAATCAACGTTGATCGATTCCAGCGGCTCTACCGGCTGTTCGATCGGCTCGAACGTCTTCAGGTCGGTGTTGATGATTGCGAGCTTCCATCGACCTTGCTGCACGTAGGTGGCCGCAATCCGATTGGCCGCGATGAACGCGTAGGTCACCATGCTGAACGTCCACTGCGGCTTGCCGAACTCGGCGCCCGTGGTGTGCAGCGGCTCAACGGCGTCGGCGTCTGTCCCAAGCGGCGCCGACGGCCGCCATCGATACAGGTTCCACCACCCCGTCCGATCCGATACGAAGTGGAGCACGCCGTCGGGAGACCACTCGGGTTGGAAGATCGACTCGCTCGGTCCGCCCGCAACTTTCTCGCGGACACCAATCAAGCCGCTGGCGTTGAACGCGCCGACCCACAACTCGGTGCCGTCCCACGGCATGTTGGGATGGTTCCATTGCAGCCACGCCAGGAACTTGCCGTCGGGACTCACGAGGGGATCCGAATAGAAATCGGCGCCTTCGAGCAGCACGCGATCGGGAATCGCGGCAATCACATTCACGCCATTCAGTTCGCGCACGCCGATCAGCCGGTGCCGCGCCGCGTCCACGCGATAGTCAGCCCACATCGCTCCGGGCTCAGTCATCGCCACCGGCGCCTCACCAGCCGCCTGTCGATAGACGCGTTGATCGGAGAAATTCGAGAAATACACCGCGCCGTTGTGCACCGTGTACGCCGCGCCGCCGTATTCATGCACGCGCGTGCGCACGTTGAAGTCAGGCGGCGTCACGTCAACGGGGTCAGCCGGCGTCCACCTCACGATCACGTTGCGGCCGCCTTCCGACGCCCGCCCTTCGAGCCAATACACATCGTGGTCGTCGACCTGAATTTGATCGAGACGCAACGCACCAGCGGTAACGCGCGCCGCCGTCAGCGGCGACGGCCACGCGCCGTAACGCAAATTCTTCTGTGTCGGCGATTCTCCCATCGCAGAAATTGAATCAATTCTGCCACTTCGAGGGTCAGACCCCTTTACAATTTGCAGAAGATGCATCGGCGAGAAGCAATTGCTGCGATCTTGGCGGCGCCGTTGGTGGGGGTCCGTGCAGTTTCTGCACAGAGAATCGACCTCACATCGTTGACGATCGCGCAAGCGGCGGCGCGGTTGGCGAATCGCGAGATCACGCCGCTCGAGCTGGCGAACGCCTACCTCGCGCGCATCGACAAGCTGAACAAAGACCTCAACGCTTATGTAACTGTCACGCGCGATCTGGCACGGCGCGAAGCGCGCAACGCCAAGCCCGGTCAGTCGCTCTACGGCATTCCGATTGCACACAAAGATCTGTTCGAGACCAGGGGCATTCGCACCACCGCCGGCTCGCTGCTCTTCGAAGAACACATTCCCGCCACCAACGCGATCATCGTGCAGCAGCTCGAATCGATGGGCGCGGTGCTGCTCGGCAAGACCAACACCCACGAGCTCGGCGGCGGGGTCACGACGATCAATCCGTTCTTCGGCACCACGCGCAACCCCTCGGATCGCACGCGCATTCCCGGCGGATCGAGCGGCGGATCGGCGGCGGCCGTTGCGGCGCACTTGTGCGCGGCTGCCACGGGCAGCGACACCGGCGGCAGCGTGCGAATTCCGGCAGCGCTCTGCGGCTGCGTCGGCTTCAAACCGTCGCACGGCCGGCTCAGCACGCAGGGCCTGATCGCCGCGTCGCCGACTTTCGATCATGTCGGCTTTCTGACGCGAACGGTTGAAGACGCGCAGATCCTGTTTCGCGCGGTGACCGACGACGACATCGCGAACGTCGTGAATCCCATCCGCGTCGGCGTGCCGACACGCTACTTCTTCGACGGGATGGCCCCTGAGGTCGAATCGGCGTTTGCGGCGGCGATGGCAAGAATCGGATCGCTTGGTGCCCGCGTCACCTCCGTGTCGATGCCGATCGACGACAAGACCATGTCGCGCATCTTCGATCCGGTATTCATGTTTGAACTGTGGGGAAGGTTTGGAGCGGATTGGCGAACCAATCCCGGCTCGTTCTCGAAGCAGTTCTCGACGGTGTTCTCGTTCGACCGCCCGGGCGTCGGTGAATATGAAGCGGCGGTTGCCGCGTTGAAATCCTACCAGGCGGAAATAGACAAGCTCTTCAATGACGTCGACGTCGTCGCGACGCCGACCGTGCCGATCACCGCGCCTCCAATCGCCGGCCCGGTCGACGGCATGAAGATCCTCAGAAATACGTGGCCGTTCAACGCCGCGGGCACGCCAGCCATCTCCATCCCGGTCGCCAGAGCGGGCCTGCCAGTCGGTTTGCAACTGGTTGGGCGGCGAGGCGAGGACGACAAGCTGCTGCAAATTGCCCGGCGTTTCGAAGCCAACTGACGGACATATACTGTCCGGATGCAACAACGCCTTCGTCTGATCTCGTTCGTGATTCTCGCCCTCGTGTTGTCGATGTCAGCGCCCTCGGCGCAGACCGCGGCCCCGAAGGTCACCACTCCCGAACAATTCTTCGGCCATCAAGTCGGCGCCGACTACGTCCTCTTCAACTACACGAAGTTTTCCGACTACGTGAAGAAACTGGACGCTGAGTCCGATCGGATGACCGTCCGGTCGATCGGCAAGACCGCCGAGGGTCGAGATCAGCTCATGGCGATCATCACCTCGCCGGAAAACCACAAGAATCTGCTGAAGTACAAGGACATCTCACGGCGCCTCGCGCAAGCCGAAGGCCTCACCGACGATCAGGCCCGCGCGCTGGCCCGCGACGGCAAGGCGGTCGTCTGGATCGACGGCGGCCTGCATGCCACGGAAGTGCTGGGCGCGGCGCAGCTCACCGAAACGATCTATCAGCTCGTCAGCAAGAACGATGCGGAGACGCAGCGCTTCCTGCGCGACGTGATCATCCTCGCCGTGCACGTCAACCCCGACGGCATGGAGCTGGTGTCGGACTGGTACATGCGCCAGGAGGATCGCCTCAAGCGCGAAACCGGCACCCTGCCGCGCCTCTACCAGAAGTACATCGGTCACGACAACAACCGCGACTTCTACATGTCGGCGCAGAACGAGTCGATCAACATCAACCAGCAGCTGTATCTCGAGTGGTTCCCGCAGATCATCTACAACCATCACCAGACCGGCCCGACCGGCACCATTCTGTTCGCGCCGCCATTCCGCGATCCGGCGAATTACAACTATCACCCGCTGATCATCACCGGCCTCGACGTGGTCGGCTCCGCCATGCACAACCGCTTCGTCGTCGAAAACAAACCGGGCGCGACGATGAGACGCGGCGCCAACTACTCGACGTGGTGGAACGGCGGTCTGCGCACGTCGCCGTATTTCCACAACATGATCGGCCTGCTGACGGAAACCATCGGCAACCCGACGCCGATGGAGGTGGCGTTCGTGCCCGATCGGCAGATGGCGAGCGCCGACTTGCCGTTCCCGATTCAGCCGCAGCGCTGGCACTTCCGCCAGTCGGTCGACTACTCGATCACCGCCAACTGGGCGGTGCTCGACGTGGCGTCGCGCAATCGCGAGATCTTCCTCTACAACATTTACAAGATGGGCAAGGACAGCATCGAAAAGGGCTCGAAAGACACCTGGACGATGTATCCGCGTCGGCTGCAGGCGATCAAGGACGAGATCGCGAAATCGCAGAAGGTGGACGCGGGCGATCCGCGGATGATCGCCGGCGGCCGTGCCCAGAACACCGTGCCGATCGCGCAATACGAGAAGCTTGCTCATCCTCCGGAATGGCGCGATCCCCGCGCTTACATCCTGCCGGCGAATCAGCCGGACTTCCTCACCGCCACCAAGTTCGTGAACGCGCTGATCAAGAACGGCGTGGTGGTCCATCGCGCAACCTCAGCGTTCTCGGTTAACGGCAAGCAGTACCCGACTGGCTCGTGGGTGGTGAAGACCGCGCAGGCGTTCCGCCCACACGTGCTCGACATGTTCGAGCCGCAGGATCACCCGAACGATTTCCAGTACCCGGGCGGCCCGCCGATTCCGCCGTACGACAACGCCGGCTGGACGCTCGCCTACCAGATGGGCGTGAAGTTCGATCGGATCCTCGACGGCTTCGATGGCGCGTTCGAAAAGGTGACGGAACTGCAGAAGCCTGCTCCAGGCAAGCTGACCGACGCGGCAGGCGCCGTCGGCTACGTGGTGTCGCATCACCAGAATGACGCGTTCATCGCCGTCAATCGGCTGCTGAAGGCAAACGAGGAAGTGTTCTTCGTCGCCGATCGCAATTTTCAGAGCGCCGACGGCACCGGCGTGATCTTCATCAGCGCGAAGCCGACGACAGCGGCGATTCTGACGAAGTCCGCAACCGATCTCGGCCTGCACGTCACCGCCGTCACACAGCGGCCGTCGGGCGCCATGCAGCGCCTCGTCAAGCCTCGCATCGGACTGTGGGACATGTATGGCGGCTCGATGCCGTCAGGATGGACGCGCTGGCTGCTCGAGCAGTATGAATTCGAATTCGAGCGCGTGTTCCCGCAGACCCTCGACGCCGGCAATCTGAAGGCGAAGTTCGACGTCTTGATTTTCCCGGACGGTGGCATTCCCGAAAATGCGGGCGGCGGCGGTGGCTTCGGTGGCCGGCAGCCGAATCCTGAAGATATTCCGGTTGAGTTCCGTGGTCATCTGGGTCGCGTCACCATCGACAAGACGATTCCCCAGCTGAAGCGATTCGCAGAAGAAGGCGGCGCCATCGTCGCTTACGGCGGATCCGCGGTGCTCGGTCACCACCTCGGATTGCCCGTGTCCGATCACCTCGTTGAGATGACCGCGACCGGCGCGGAGCGCTCACTCCCGCGCGAGAAGTACTACATCCCCGGATCGATCCTGAAAATCTCGGTCGACAATACCAGCCCGCTTGCCTACGGCTTCGAGAAGCAGGTGGACGTGATGTTCGACAACAGCCCGGTGCTGCATCTCGGCCCGAGCGCCGCGCTTGCCGGCGTCAGGCCGGTGGGGTGGTTCGCCGCGAAAGAAAGCCTGCGCTCAGGTTGGGCGTGGGGCCAGCACTACCTCGAGGACGGAGTTGCAGCTGCCGAAGCGAAGGTCGGCAAGGGCAGAGTGTTCCTGCTCGGACCGGAGATCACCTTCCGCGCCCAGCCGCACGGCACGTTCAAGTTCCTCTTCAACGGGATCTACTACGGCACGTCGGTTCCCGCGGGCCCGGCTACGACGACGACCACTGCCGGACAGCAATAGGGCACGAGGAACCGCGCACGAGGCACCAGGCGCGAGGCACGAGTAAAATCCCGCCATGGAGTTAGAGCAAATCTTCTCTATGGCGGGGACGCTCGCCATCATCGGCTGGGTGGCGCTCGCCGCCCTTCCACGGAATCCTTACGCGCAGCTCTTTGCCGGCGTCGCCATGCCGCTGCTGTTGTCGGTCGGCTACTTGTTCCTCATCGTCCAGCACCTGCAGGGCGCCGAAGGCGGCTTCGGATCGCTGAACGATGTGGCCCTGTTGTTCCAGAAACGCGAGCTGCTGCTGGCCGGCTGGATTCACTACCTGGCCTTCGATCTGTTCATCGGTGCGTGGGAAATTCGTGATTCTCAGCGTCACGGCATCGCTCATGTCTTCATGATTCCGTGCCTGCTGATGACCTTCATGCTGGGTCCCATCGGGTTGCTGTTCTACTTCGCAATCCGCACGGCGAAGACGCGCGCCTTCGAGCTCGAGGCGCCTGTCTCGCCGAAGCTTTAGCGGAGGCGGACATGATCCGCGAACTTTACCATCGCGACCCCCTGCTGTTCTTCACCGGCGCGTTCATGCTGCTGTTGCTGGTGGTGGCGACGCTGCTGTCGATCAGCGACACGCGGTTGATCCTGGGCATCAACCCGTGGATCAAACCGATGAAGTTCATGGTCTCGATCACGATCTTTCTCTGGACCGTGGGATGGTTCATGCCCGAAACCGAGCCGCGCCCCAGGTCGCGGGCCATCGTCCGCTGGACTATCGCCACCGCCATGATCGTCGAGATCGTGGCGATCGTCATGCAGTCGGTGCGCGGCACCACGTCGCATTTCAATCACGACACCGTCTTCGACGATCTGGTGTTCAGCATCATGGGCCTGGGCGTGGTCTTCAATACGTCGGCGATGTGGCTGTTCCTCTGGATCGTTCGTCGCGACACGCCCAGCAGCCGTGCCGGGTATGTCTGGGGAATCCGGTTCGGAGTGGCGCTGTTCCTGCTGGCCAGCTTCCAGGGGGCGATCATCGTCGGCAACGACGCCCACACTGTGGGCGGACCCGACGGCGGCGCCGGCTTGCCGTTCGTCAACTGGTCGACCGAGTTCGGCGACCTGCGCATCGCGCATTTCTTCGGCATGCACGCCATGCAGGCCCTGCCTCTGCTGGGGTTCTTTCTGGATCGGACTTACCGGCCGATCGCACGAAACGCGGTGATTGCGGTTAGCATCCTATGGCTTGCGGTCACCGCAGGCCTTCTGTACATCGCACTGCAAGGCCGCCCACTTGTTTCTATCTGAGGTGAACGAATGACGTATTACGGAGCCAAAGAGCTCGCCGAAAGCTGGCGCACGGTTCGCAGGAACACCATCCAGGTCGCGGAGGACATCCCCGAAGAGAAGTACGCGTTTCGCGCGGCGCCCGACACGATGAGCGTCGGCGAGATGCTCGCGCACCTCGCGACCACGCCCTACTGGGTGGAGCAGTGCCATTTTGTCGAGAAGAAGAATCCCGTCACCATGGAAGATTTTGGCCGCTGGATGGGCGCGCTCGACAAGACGGCGAAAACGCTGACCACCAAGTCGGCGATCGTCAACGAGCTCAAGACCAACGGCGAGACAATCGCGAAGCTGTTCGAGTCGCTCACCGACGCACAGCTCGGTGAAGCCATTGGACTGCCGGTGGGCAACAAGAGCCGCTTCGAGATGCTGCTCGGGCTGAAGGAACACGAAATGCATCATCGCGCCCAGCTGTTCCTGATCGAGCGGATGATCGGCATCGTGCCGCACCTGACTCGCGCGCGTCAGCAGCGGCAACAGCAGACGGCGACGACTGGTTCTTAGGGTTTCGGCTGTTTGTTGAGCGCCAGCAGATTCGCCGTAATCCGATAGGCGCCCGTCACACCGTACGGCAGTTGTCGATGGAGGGCGTAGGCAAAGTAGGTCCAGCTCCCTTTGCCTACTCTCGCCGTCAGCCATCCACCATGTTGCGGTGGTTGGCCGTTGTCGTTGGTTGAAATCATCGGCGTATACGACGCATCCCACCTCGAGAAGAACTTCGATCCGCGCTGCTCGACCCAGCCGTTAAAGTCGGCCGCGGTGATCCTGTTCGGCCAGGTGAGCGCCTGGTGGGTCGGCGCCAGAATCATCACCGGCGAATCCTCCTCTGATACTTCTTCGGCGGTGCGCAGCAGCTCACCCGGAAACGGCGCGAACGTGTTCGGCACCAGCTCGAACGTGTTGTAGAGCAGGATCAGGTTGCCGCCGGCGCGGACGTAATCGAGCAGCCGCGAATTGTAGGTCTTCAGATCGTCGCGCACCGCATACGCGCGCGTGCCGGTCATGATGGTGTCGTATTGCGACAGGTCGGCGGCGGCGAGGTCGCGTTCGGCCAGCAGCGTCACCTGTGCGCCCAGCTGCTGCAGTCCAGCTGGAACCTGATCGCCGACGCCCATCACGTAACCCACTTTTAATCCCGCTACCGTCGTGACATTCACGCCACGCACCGTGGTCTTGGCATCGCGATACAGATAGCGCACTTCCAAATCGCGGTGATCGATCAACTCGTAACCTTCTCGATACTCGCCGAGGCTGTCGATGGCGACCGCACCGATGTCGTAGGTCTGCGCGCTCATGGCGCCGGGCCGCACCGCAAACCTGTACGACGCGCGCTCACCCGATCGCTCGAACCGAAACGCCTGTGACGCCGGCTTCGCTGTCCACCCGTCTGGAAGTGTGAGGGTGAGCTGACCCGCGGATGGGGCATCGGCGTTGTGCAACAACGTGACCTCGAGCTCGACAAGGCGCTTCGAACCGATCGGGACAATTGCGTTCGAAGGCGCAACGCTGACCGCGATCCTCGGCGCCGATCGGACTTCGAGTGTCTTCTCTCCATAAGGAGCCCGGGATTCGCGCCGCAGAACCGGCGCCCGCACGTCCACGGGAACGCCGTCGATCGTGTAGGTGGCGCTCGCCACCAGTGGCGCCGGTGCAATCGGCCGTCCAAACTGCGACCGATCCGCGAGCGTGTAGACACTCTCATGCAGACCGTTTCGCGAGAAGTACGGCTTCGTGCTCAGCGCCACGTCAGGCGCGAGCGACACCCGTATGCCATCAACTCGCCATCCCGCGTCACCATCAAGCCTGATGGCCGACTGATCGCCTGCTTTCCCGGGCAATTCGAGCCGCGCGTCGACCGTGAACGTCTGCCCAGGCACCGGCGCGGTCATGAGTGCTGGATTGGTGAACGCAACCAGCCGCGCACCAGACGCCGCGTTGATAGCGTCCTGGAATTGCTGCACTTTGATACCGGTCAGGTGGCGCACGTGCGCATTGATCGCGGAGTTCATCGCTTCGCGCGTGACCTTCAGCCCCTGCACCAGCGCCGGCACACTGGCCGACGGATCGTTGATGCGGAAGGCGGCAAACGCCGCCGCTACCGCCTCGTCTATCGGCCTCCCGGCGGTGCCAATCACTTCCGCAAAGGTCCTCGGCAGTGAATCGAAGAGAGAGGCCTCTTTCGTTCCCCGACCCTTGGCGCCAAGTCCGGCGACGAGTCTGTAGTAAACGTGGTTCGGGGTGTTGCCTGGTGTGAAGCGGCCGCTGTTCTGCGACCGCTGGAAGCTCAGCCCGCGCCGCGCCACGTTCTCGTACGAATCGCCCAGAATCGGATCGTATTCGCCGGTGTCAATCCGCAGCGTCCAGTCCTCGTCCTGTCGGAGACCGCCGATGTAGATCTTCGCCGGCGACCACGGGCGCAATCCTTCCCTGATCTGTTCCGGATAGCGATTGGGATCACCGGCGGCGAGAAACGCCTCTTGCGCCATCAATCCTGCCGCCTGATGGTTGCCGTGCCCATCGCGGGCCGAGCCATGGAAGCGTGACAGGATGATCGTTGGCCGCTCCATCCGAATCACGCGGACCACATCGCGGAGGACGCGTTCGCGTCCCCACTTCGCCATCGCTTCTTCGAGGAGCTTGGAGAATCCGTAGTCGACAACGGTGGTGTAGTACTGCTGATCGACGCCGTAGTAGCGATTCGAGACGATGAGTTCTTCGGTGCGGATCAGCCCGAGCGCATCGAACAACTGCGGCCCGATCGCGTTGTCGCCGGCCTCGCCGCGATTGAGCGTCAGCAGCGTCACGCGCGCGCCATCGCCGCGGCTCAACTTCGTCAGCACACCGCCGTGCTCGTCATCCGGATGCGCGGTGATGTGCATCACGCTCACCGTGGTCCGGAGCTTGAGCATCTTCTGCCACACATCAGCCGCTCCAACCGGAACTCCCGACTGCGCGCCGGAAGTGGCAACCGTGATGGCAAGAGCAACTGCGAGCAACAACACACGGAGGCACGAAGGCACGGAATGATTCTATCCAACCCCAATGACTCCGTGTCTCCGTGCCTCCGTGTGTTTTTACCTCGGCTTCGCCGCCCGGATTTGTGGCATCAGGATGTTCTTGACGTAGTGCCAGTGGGGCACCAGCGCCAGCGCCTCGTTCGCGTATTTTTCGGCCGCCGCCACGTCGGGTTGCGGCTGGTTCAGGCTCGCATACGCCAGATTCATGAGCAGTTCCGGCTCGCCCCACGACGGTTCCAATACCGACGCCGGCCGTTTCTCGTTGCGCGCATCATCGAGTCCTCGACGGAATGTCTCAAACGCCAGCGCCAACATCTTTGCGCGTTGCTCCGGAAGTCCCGACGACGCCATGTACAGTCTTCCGCCGCCCGACAGCCACGCCAGCCGCGGATTGCGTGGATCGCTCTGACCGAGTTCCTTGAAAAGGGTGCCGAATTGCTTCACGAACTCGCCGGCCGTCGCCTGATCGTTCCGGTAGATGAACGTGAGATTCTGCAGACAGCCAATCATCGCCACGGCGGCGTCAGTGAACAACGGATCAGCCGTGCGCGACGCCTCGAACTCCGCCATCGCGGTTCGCAAGTCGCGCTCGAGGTCGGCGTTGTCGGCATTGACGTTGAAACCGTTGATGGCCCGTCGCCATTTGGCAAAACCGCGCCAGTAGTGAAGCTGCGCCGCCTGCCGGCGATTACCCTCAGCGGGCTGCACCGTCTTCGCCTCGTTGAACAGCCGATCGAGCTCCGCCCGATCGCCCTCGTAGTCGGCACGGACGATCGCCGACACGATCTGTTCAGCCTTCGTTTGTGTTTGGATGGCCACCGGCCACGTCGCTACTACCGCACCGAGAAAGACAAAGTGGAGATGTCGCATGCGCGCGAAAGTAGCGCGCAGACCGGCACCAGCCAATCGCAATCCGGTCAGCGGCGAACACTGCCGGCGAACGGCCTGTTTTGTCGGTGAATGGCCTGCCATGAGTGAGCTGCGCGGAGGCGTTAGCCTGCGCGTGGCGAGTCGAATGGCTTCAACGAACGAGCGTGCGCAACTCCCGCGATCGTTGACGGCTGGCCATGATCGTCGCCCCGCTCTTCAACGTGATCTGCACCCGCGACCCGTCATACGGTGTCCACGACGCCACGTGGTCCAGGTTGACAACGTGTGAGCGGTGCACGCGCAGGAAGGTCTGTGGGTTAAGACGCTGCTCCAGCTCGCTCAGCGTCACGTTGACGCGAAACCGCTGGCTGGCGGTGTGCACCACCACGTAGTCGTCGCATGCTTCGAGCCATTCAACCGTCGACACCCTGATCGGAACGATCCGGCCCGCGTCGCGAACGAACAGACGCGGCACCGGACCCTGGGTCATGGTCTCTCGAGCGCGATCCGAATTGGCTGGACCGTTGCGCTGCTCGAGGAGCGGGCGCGCACGCTCGATCGCCAGGCTGAAGCGCGCACTGCCGAACGGTTTCAGCAGATAGTCGAGCGCAGCCAGCTCGAACGCCGTCACCGCGAATTGATCGTAGGCCGTCGTGAAGATCACGGCCGGCCGGTGTTTCACCCTGGAGAGGACGTCCAGCCCGGTCATGTCGGGCAGCCGCACGTCGAGGAACACGAGATCGGGTTGCAGCTCGTCGATGGCGCCGATCGCCGCGCGCCCGTTCGGCGACTCGCCCACACACTCGAGCCACGCGACCGGACGAATCAGATCGCGCAATCGCCGCCGCGCCAGCGGTTCGTCCTCGACGATCAGCGCCGTGGTGCGCATGGCAGTCCCATCGTCACGGAATATCCCGGCGAGCCGCGATCGATCGCGATCGAGGCCGCGTCGCCGTACAACGCACGCAGGCGCTGTCGAACCGAGGTCAGGCCCACGCCGTCGCCCGCCGCCGCGCCTCCGCCATTGCCATCGTCTGCTACCCGCAACATCAACCGGTTGTTTCGGACTTCGGCGCTGAGTTCGATCCGGCCGCCGCCATCGCGATCGGCAATGCCGTGCCGGATCGCATTCTCCACCAGCGGCTGCAGGATCAGAGGTGGCACGGGAACGGCCATCGCCGCGGGCGTCGCGTTCGCATCGATCCGCAATCGTTCGCCGAGACGCAGTTGTTCAAAGGCCAGGTAGTCCTGCGTGAAGCGCCACTCCTGCGAGAACAGCACTTCATCCTCGGTGCCGAGCGTGTAGCGCAGCAGATCGCCGAGCGACTCGATCGCCTTGTCGGCGCGCGCCGCATCGTGGGGCACGAGCGCGCCCACGGAATGCAGCGCGTTGAACAGAAAATGTGGGTTCAGCCGCGCGCGCAGCGCCGCGAGTTGGGCTTGTTCAGCGAGGAGCCGGGCCGCCGCGGCGGCGGCTTCTTCAGCACGGGCGCGACGCTGCGCCCGGATCGCATACGACAAGCCGGCAACACTCAAGTAGAGGCCCGCTCCCGTCAGGATGTTCCAGAGCAGCACCGGCGACGTTCGAAGCGCCGCCCACGCGGCGGCAAACTTTCCCGCCATCAGATCGGGAACGATCCACACCGTGCTGTAGACCAGCGCATACATCGTCATCGCCGGAGCGTGAACGAAGTAGAAGGCCGGCGATCGCCAGTTGAGGGGAATCCGTGCAGTGAGATGCCACAGGCCCACGCCCATGAACGCCGCGCTGCCCATAATCAACACGGCGTACGGAAACATCGTCGCCGGATCGACGTTCGGCCCGGTGTTGAGGGACGCCAGCGTCCACAGCAACGCCGCGGCGATCCACGCCACGGCGTACGCGATCCATCCTTTCATCTCGAAAGCGATGGTCGCATCAGGAAGGAGTTCTGTCTAGGTTTCGACGCGCAATCGGCCGTTCACCGACGTATTCGACCGCTCACCGGACGGCGTCGACGCTGACCTTTCCGGATCCCACAGCCGCGATGTACAGGAACAAGAAGCAGTAAAGAGCGGCGAGCTCGCCGCCGTTCATCATTGGCCAGTAATTTCGGGGCGCGTGCACCTGAAAATACGCCCACGCCATCTCGCCCGACGCGATGAACGCCACCGGGCTCGTGAACAACCCGATGGAAATGAGCGTGCCGCCGACCAGCTCGATGATGCCGGCCAGGCCCGCCTGCGTCATCACATCTACGGGCGGCTGCGTGCCGGGGATGCCGAACAGTTTCTGCAGACCGTGCTGAACGAAGAGCAGCCCGGCCACGAACCGCAGCAGCGCATACACATAGGGCGAAAAACGGCCCAAAAACCGTTGCATACCGGGCATACGGCTCTGGTGGAGGCCCTGCTTACAGCCGAAAAGATTCTTAACAGGTTCTTATGAATTCAGCGAAATCTCTGCGCACGCGGGCCGTCATGGCGCTGCTGCTGATGGTGGGGTTCTACACCTTCTCGCTGGCCATTGCCTTCGGTCTGTTGTGGATTCCGTAACGCCGAGTTCGTCTACTTCGATCGCGTCAGCGGACGACTCGCGTTGTTCTGTGTTATCAGCGGCCTCACGATTCTGTGGGCGCTGGTGCCGCGCGCCGACAAGTTCGAGGCGCCGGGTCCGCGCCTGACGCCGGGCAACGCGCCGTTTCTGTTCAACATCATCGAAGAAGTCGCGAAGACCACGTCGCAGCCGCGTCCGGAGGAGGTCTATCTCCTTTCCGACGTCAACGCCTTCGTCACGCATCGCGGCGGATTCATGGGCTTCGGCAGTCATCGCGTGATGGGCGTGGGGCTGCCGTTGATCAAGGCCCTTTCACCCGCCGAGCTCCGCTCGGTGATCGCGCATGAGTTCGGGCACTTCGTCAGCGGCGACGTCGCGCTCGGTCCGTGGATTTACAAGACGCGCGCCGCGATCTTCCGCGCCATCGGCAGCGTTGGCAGCAGCATGCTGCAATGGCTGTTCACCGCCTACGGCAAGATGTTCATGCGCATGACGATGCAGGTGTCGCGTGAGCAGGAGTTCGTGGCGGATGCGACGGCGGCGACAGTGGCGGGAGTGGCGCCGGCGATCAGCGCGTTGCAGCGTGTGGAGATCATCGCGCCGGCGTATGCGAGTTACGTGAACAACGAGGTGATGCCGGTGTTGCGGGCCGGCTTTCTACCGATGGTCGGCGAAGGCTTCGACCGCTACCTTGCCGATCCCGAAGTAGCCAAGTTGTTCCAGGACTACGCGAAGCAGCAGGCGCTGGGCGCGGAGACCGGCGAATACGATTCGCACCCGCCGACCGCCGAACGCGTGGCGGCACTGCAGCGCATCAAAGAAAAGCCGCGCGTGAATCCGAACGACGCCACTGCCGTGATGCTCAAGGAGCCCGAGCGCCACATCCGGGCGCTGATGGAGCACATGTTCGGCAAGGAAGACGTCAGCAAGCTGAAGGCGATCAAGTGGGAGGACATCGGCAGCATGGTCTACGCGAAGAAGTGGGTCGAGATGGTCGAGGAGCACGTGAAGTGGCTCGGCACGCTGACCGCCGATCAGATTCCGTCGGACAAGAAGTGGTTCATGAAGAAGGGCGGCGAGCTCGCGACCCAGCACCACAGCAGAGACGCCGGCGCGCAGGACTACATCGACTACACCAAACACGTGCTGATCTGCGCGATTGGCGCAACGCTTCTGAAGCAGGGCTGGACGATCGAAACCACGCCGGGCCGGCCGTTATCACTTATCAGAGGCAGTGAGCGATTCGAACCGCACCTCGCCCTCAACAAGCTCGCCAACGGCACGATGAGTGTTGACGAGTGGAAGGCCACTTGCCAGTCGCTCGGGCTCAGCGCCGTGCAACTCGCCACTTCAACCGCGCCGGCGGAATCCCGGATCGCGTAGCGCGAGCTAGTCGTTCCGCAGAGCGACTACCGGATCGACCCTCGTCGTGCGCAGCGCCGGCAGCAGACTCGCGACGATGCCGGCGACGAGCAGCGTGATTGCCGCCATCGTGAACGACGGCACATCGAAGGGCTCGACGCCGAACAAAATGATGCCCTCCATAGACCTTGCCAACAGCGTCGCCGCAACGAGACCGACTACTCCGCCGATCGCGACCAGCATCACGCTGTTCCGCACGATCATCGCAATCGTCGTCCCGCCCGACGCGCCGAGCGCCATTCGCAGACCAATCTCTCTAGTCCGCTGCGACACGGAATACGACAGCACACCGTAGATGCCGAGCGCGGCCAGCAGCAGCGCCGCTCCCGCAAACGACGCGAGCAGAGTCGTCGACAGCCGCGGCAGGAACACTGCCCTCGCCATGATCTGCTCCATCGTCGACAGCTCGTAGATCGGCTGGCTCGGATCGACATCCCAGATCACCCGCTGAATCGCATTCGCCATCTGCGCCGGGTCCTGGCTCGTGCGCGCGACGACGGACATGCCGGCCGTGGGACTCTGGCGCAGCGGCAGATAGACCTGCTTGCGCGGCTCCTTGTCCAATCCCTGGTTGTGCACGTCGGCGACGATGCCCACCACTTCGGCTTTGCCGTGAGGATTCTGGATGATGTGTCCCAGCGGACTCCGCTCCGGGAAATAGCGCCGCGCCATCGTCTGGTTGATCACCGCGGTGCGGGGCGTCTGCATGTCGTCGCGCTCGTCGAGGAAGCGTCCCGCCAGCAGCTGAATCTTCATCGTCTCGAAGTAGCCGGGGGCCACCATGCGGACGTCGGCCATCGGGTCCTCGGTGCGCGGCGGCGGCTGCCCTTCAATATTGAACGGCAGCGAGCCGCCCATTCCCACGTCGTGTAGCGGCATTGCAGACACGGCCGAAGCGTTCACCACTCCGGGCGCGCGCCGCACTCGCTCGATGACGTCTTCGTAGAAGCGGACGATGGTCGGCCGCGGGTACTTCGTGGCCGGCAGCAGCACACGCGCGGCGATGATGTTGTCTGGATCGAATCCTGGATTCACCTGCAACAGTTTGGTGAAGCTGCGCGTCATCAGCCCGGCGCCGACCAGCAGCACCAGCGCGAGCGCCACTTCGATCACGACCAGTCCGCTCAACAATCGACGCGCGTACGGGCTCGACGTCGATCCCGTAGACTCCTGCAAGTTGTCGCGGGGATCCGCCTTCGCGGCGTGCAGCGCGGGCCACAACCCGAACACCAGCGCGACGCCAATCGACACGACGATCGTAAAGGCCAGGACACCGGCATCGATCGTAATCAAATCCAGTCGCGGCAACCGGGCTTCCGGAAGGTTGCCAATGAGCCGCAGCAATCCAAACGCGCCGACGATTCCCCATACACCGCCGGCAAACGACAGCACGAGACTTTCGGCGACGATGGGCCGCGCCACTTCCCAACGCGACGCGCCGAGTGCCGCTCTCACCGCCATCTCGCGGCGCCGGCTCGACAACCGCGCCAACAGCAGGTTCGCCATGTTTGCGCAGACGATCAGCAGCAGGAATCCGACCGCGCCCATCAGCACCATCAGCGCCGGCCGCGACGCGCCGACCAGTTGTTCGTGCGCGGGGATCACGCGCGCCGTCCAGCGATCGTTGCTGTCTTTGTATTCCGTCGCGATGCGTCCGGCGATCACACTGATCTCTTCCTGCGCCTGTTGCATCGTCGCGCCCGGCGTGACACGCCCGATCACGGTGCTCATCCGCGCCCGTCGCATCGGCCCGTGGATGTCTTTCGGATTGAACGCCAGCGGCGTCCACACTTCCACCTTGGTTGCGGTCGGGAATTCGAATCCCGAGGGCATCACGCCAACGACGGTGTATGGCACTGAGTCGAGTTGGATGGTGCGTCCGACGATGGCTGCGTCACCGCCGAGATTGCGCGACCAAAAGCCATGGCTCAGCACCACCACCCGATCGGCGCCCACCACCATCTCGTCGCTCGTGAAGGTGCGCCCGAGAGAAGCGTTGCTTTTCAGGACGTTGAACAACTCCGGCGTGGCGCGCAGCCCCGCCACGTTCTGCGGATCGCCGGTGCCCTTGAATGAGTAGTCGATGTGCCGATACGCCGCCATCGACTCGAACGTCTTCGCCTCGCGCTTCCAGTCTTCGAATGTCGGCGACGAGACCGGGCCTTGATTGCCTTCGGGATTGACCTCCCACACGATCGCGATCTGCTCGGGGTCCGCGTACGGCAGCGGGTTCAGCACCACCGTCTTGATGACGCTGAAGATCGCGGTGTTGGCGCCGATTCCGAGTGCCAGCGTGAGCACGGCGACAAGCGCAAAGGTGGGTTGCCGGCGAAGCGTGCGGATGGCGTATATGAAGGCGGCGGTCCAATCGGACATGCTGGAATTCTAAACGGTATTCAGCAAAGTCGTTCGTCGCAGATCCTGCGACGCGGATTCGCTCCGTTCCGAGCAGAAACTGCGGGCCTCATGATCAGGCACTCCGCAATCGCTAGGGTTTCCGGCCTATTCGCAGCTGGCGTGGCGTTCGCAGGAACTCGCGGCGGAGGAGGATGCTACGATGGCGAACAGCCACGACGCCATGAACGCACGACTGGGACACGTTGAGCAGCGGCTCGGAAACGTCGAGGGGCGGCTCGGTCGCGTTGAGCAGCGGCTCGGACACGTTGAGGTGCGACTCGAACGCGTTGAGGGAAGGCTCGGACACGTTGAGGTGCGACTCGAACGCGTTGAGGGAAGGCTTGGACACGTTGAGGTGCGACTCGAACGCGTCGAAGGGCGCGTTGAACGGCTTGAAGGGAAGCTCGGACAGCTCGATAAGAATATCGACAATCTCGGCAACGCAACCAGGATGCAGTTCGAGCGAGTGCGCGAAGACATCAGGAAACTTGGCGAAGGGTACGAGAGCGGGATGAAGGCGATCGCGCGACAGATCGAGAATCAGAACAAGACGTGGATGGCCAAATGGTCCATCCATGATGCCGTGCTGATGGATTACGGGAACAGGATCACCGCGGTCGAAGAGTCGGAAACTTGAAGCTCCCCGAAGGCGTTAGTAGAATTCGCCCCAAGGCAAGCCTCCACCATGATCGGCCGGACCCTCGGGCACTACGTGATTGCGGAGCGCATCGGTGCGGGCGGCATGGGCGAGGTGTATCGGGCCCACGACACGCGGCTCGAACGCGATGTGGCGCTGAAAGTCGTTTCGACCGACCCCAGTTCGCCGGAAGCACACGCACAACTCCGTAAAGAAGCGCGGGCGCTCTCGCGCCTCAACCATCCCAACATCGCCACGGTCTACGACTTCGACATCGTCGATGGTGTGACGTTCGTGGCGATGGAGCTCGTCCCGGGCATGGACGTGCGCCAACGACTGGCCGCCGGTGCGCTGCCGGAGAGCGACGTGCTGCGGATCGGCTCGCAAGCGGCTGATGCGCTGCAGACCGCGCACGCCGCCGGTGTGGTGCATCGCGACCTCAAGCCGGCCAACATGCGCCTGACGCCAGACAATCGATTGAAGGTCCTCGACTTCGGACTGGCGGCGCGGACGCTGCCTGAGGGCGATGGCGTCAGCGTGGAAACCGTGACCATTCCGGTGCGCGTCGCAGGCACGGTGCCCTACATGGCGCCCGAACAACTGCGCGGCGATCCGGCCGATCCGCGATCGGACATTTACGCGCTGTCGCTGGTGCTGTTCGAGCTGGCCACCGGCCGCCGTCCGTTCGAGGCCAAGCAGGACGCGGTGCTGATCGATCAAATCCTCAACGCGCCGCCGCCGTCGCCGCGTTCGCTGAGCGGCCGTGTGTCGATAGGGCTCGAAGGCATCGTCCTCAAGGGACTCGAAAAGGATCCTGATCGCCGTTACCAGAGCGCGCGTGAGCTGTTCATCGATCTTGAACGGCTGCGCGCGCCATCATCGACGGCTTCCGCCGTCCGCTACGGTCCGGCGCGAATGCCGGGGCGCGTGAAATGGGCGACGGCCGCCGTGCTGATCGTGCTGACGATCGCGCTCGGGTGGTGGGGCTGGCTCAGTTCGATGAACGGTCCGGTGTTGTCGTTCGCGCCCCGCGACTGGATTGTCGTCGCCGACTTCGACAACCAGACCGGCGAAAATATTTTCGACACGTCACTCGCATCGGCGTTTGCGGTGAGTCTTGGACAATCGGCGCATGCCAACTTGCTGTCGCGCGTTCGCATCGACGAGGCGCTCAAACGGATGGGCAAGGCCAACACGGCTCGCATCGATCGCGCCACCGGTCGCGAGATCGCCGTGCGCGAGAGCGTCAAGGGCCTGCTCGCGCCCGCGATTCATCGCATCGGCCAGCAGTATGTGCTGTCGGCTGAGCTGATCGATCCGCAGAACGCGACGACCGTCAGGTCCTATAGTGAACGCGTGCCAAGTACGAACGGCGTTCTCGAGGCGTTGGGCGCCATCGCCGAGTCGGTCCGGCGCGACCTTGGGGAATCGCTGGCGTCCATTCGGACGCAGAGCCGGCCGTTGCCGCTGGTGACGACGGCGTCGCTCGAGGCGCTGCGGCAGCATGCCGACGGTGACGCGCAGTGGAGCCGCGGCCGGCATCAGGAGGCGGTGGTGCACTACCGGCACGCGGTGGAACTGGATCCCGACTTCGCCATGGCGCATGCGGCCCTCGGGTCGGCGTACCTCAGCTTCGTCTTCAACGAAGACAAGCTGGGCCGGCAGCATCTCGAGAAGGCGCTGTCGCTCGCCGGCCGCACCACTGAACGCGAGCGGATGTTCATGGAGGCGTCGTACCATCATCGGCTGGGCGACAAGACGCACGCCGTCACTCTGTATCGCGCGCTGCTGCAGACCTATCCCGACCATTACAACGCGCGGCACAACCTGGGCAACCTGTTGCGCGAGCTGCGGCGCTTCGACGAGGCCGCGGTGGCATACGAAGAGGTCATCCGGCTGGTGCCGGGCCACGCGTCGGCGCTCATCAATCTGGCGACCGCGCTGTCGCAAGCGCGCCGCGCCACGGACGCACTCGCCGCCTACGACCGCGCGTTTGCGATCGAGCCGGACTGGAAAGCCGGCAGCAACCTGAACCACGAGTACGGATTCGCATTCGTTCGCGCGGATCGGCCAGACGAGGCTGCGAAGGTATTTGCCCTGACTTTCGACTCGCCCGAGGAGCGCCCACGGGGGCTGCGCTCCCAGGCGCTGCTCGACATGTATCAGGGCAGATACAAGGATGCCGAGCCACGGTTGAACGAGGCTGTCCGGCTGAATCTTGCGCTGAAGCGCACGCTCAGCGCCGGCAGGGATCTGTTCCATCTGGCCGTTCTCCGCGAAGGCCTCGGCGACCGGCGCGGCAGCCTCGAGCATCTGGATCGCGCGGTGGTTGAGTATGAGAAGAGTTCGTCCGCTCCCTTCCTTGCGCGTTCGGGCGTGCTGTATGTGCGCGCGGGCGCGCTGGACCGCGCCCAACGCGTGCTCGACACCGCGCTGCGGCACGTCAAGGAGTCCGCGCAACCGGTTCCGTATGAGGTCAGACTTCTCGAAGGAGAGCTGATGCTCGCGCGAGGACAGCACGATCGGGCGATCGAGGTGTTCGCGAAAACGGATGCCGAGCTTGAATCGGTGCCGGCGGTGACGAAGGATTTTCTCGGTCACGCCTATTCGCGTGCGGGTCGCAACGAGATGGCGATTCGTGCCTACGAAGACGTTGACATCGACGAGGCCTCGGGATGGGAACCGCAACAGTCGTGGTTCGGCGTTCAGTATCGCCTGGCGGAGCTCTATGCGAAGCGCGGTGAGCGCGACAAGGCGGCGGCGCGGCTCGATCAACTGCTTGCGCTCTGGAACAAGGCGGACGACTCGCTGCCGCTGCTCATCGCCGCCCGCAAACTGCGCGGCAGTTTGTAGGGACGCGCGTTTGGCATTCTCGGCAGGGAATACGCAGGTTCGACGATATTGCACTTCTCCGAAGACGATGCGAGGACGTCGGATCGCCACTGTGGAGCAGGACCAACCTTAGCGGTATCCTGCAGGCTTGGAGCGTCTCGATCCGCGGGTCATTCCGCTGCAGCAGGTTACCGGCGGCATCTTCACCGCGGTAATGGCCTTCGGCTCACTCGTGTTTCTCGCCTTCAGCATCCTGACCGCGGACGACTGGCCCGGGTGGCTGCCGATCGTGCTGCTATCGGTGTGGCTGGTCGCGATGCTGCTCCTCTCCTTGAGTGCCTGGCGGTGGCCGCCGCGCGCCTACGAGCACACGTTTTTCCAAGTCGCCGATCAGGGCATCGAGATTCGCAGGGGCGTCTACTGGCGCGTCGTCATCAACGTGCCGCGCTCGCGCGTGCAGCACATCGACGTGTCGCAGGGACCGATCGAGCGCCGCTATGGTCTGGGCACGCTCGTCATCTACACCGCGGGCACCGAGCATGCGAAGGTCGAGCTCGAGGGTCTCGAGCATGGCCGCGCGCTGGCGATTCGCGAACAGCTTCTCCCGTCGGGGTCGAGCGATGCCGTCTGAGCAGCGCCTGCATCCAGCCACGCTTCTGTTCGAGATTGCGAAACGCCTCAAGCAGTTCGCGCTGCCCGGACTGCTGGTTATTGTCGGCATGTCACGAACCTCGGGAGGCCCCGGCGGCTCGTTCAGAGGGGTGCCAGCCGGCTGGGAAGTCTGGCTGCTGGCGCTGTTTCTCCCTGCGGTGCTCGTCTCCATCGCCCGCTACGTGTCGTTCCGTCTGCGCTACGACGAGCACGAGCTGGTGATCAGGTCGGGTCTGATCTTCCGAAACGAGCGTCATATTCCTTACTCGCGGATCCAGAACGTGGATGCCATCCAGAATCTTTTTCATCGCCTCTTCAACGTCGTCGAGGTGCGTCTGGAAACCGGCGGCGGTCAGGAAGAGGAAGCGCGACTGAGCGTATTGCCCCGGGCGGCGTTCAACGAAATGCGGCGCCGCGTGTTCAGTGAGCGCGCGCCCGAGACCGAGAACATCGTGCCGGTCGAAGGTGACCCGCTTCTGCAATTGCCTTTACGAGAGCTGCTGCTTCACGGATTCCTCGAAAACAAAGGAATGGTTCTCCTTGGTGCTGGTCTGGGCGTCGTCTGGGAGTCGGGCGTGCTCGGCGGAGTGGCGGAGCGGTTCTTTGAAAGTTCAGGAATGACCAGCCGCGGATTTTTTCGGTCGCTGTTCAGGAACGGTTTCGACGCCGGCTCGATACCGCTGAACAGCATCGGCATCGGCCTCGCCGTGTTCTTAGCTTTTCTCTTGTTCGTGCGCCTCGTCTCGATGGCGTGGGCGTTTCTGCGTCTCTACGACTTCCGCCTCACGCGCGTGGGCGAAGACTTGCGCAGCGAGTATGGCCTCTTCACCAAGGTCAGCGCCACAATTCCGATCCGGCGCGTGCAGACCATCACTATTCGCAGCGGCCCGCTGCACCGCTGGCTCAATCGCGCCACCGTCACCGTCGCCACAGCCGGCGGCGCGGGGACGGAGTCGGCGAAGCAGGGCCGCGAACGCCTGGCCCCGCTGATTCACGAGCAGGCGCTTCCCCACTTGCTGCAGCAGGTCGTGCCCGGATTCGATTTGCATGCGGTGGCGTGGCAGCCGGTCCACCCGCGCGCCTTCGCGCGCGCGGTGAAGCCGCCGTTGATAGTCACTGTCGTCGTCACTGCCAACGCTGCGCTACTACTCGGCTGGGGCGCGATCGCCGTCGCGGTCGCGATGCTGCTGTGGTCGATTCTCAGCACCAAGGTCTACGTGTCGCATCTCGGCTGGGGTGAGGACGATGAGGTGGTGATGATGCGGAGCGGGTGGTTGTGGCGGCAGACCATCTTAGCGCGTGTAAACAAGATTCAGGCGGTAGTGATGCACCAGTCGCCATTCGACCGCCGCGCCGCGATGGCTGCCGTGCGGGTCGATACTGCCGGCGCGAGCGAATTTTCGCATCGCGTGGCAATTCCGTATCTAGATCAGGAGGTCGCGGGCGGTCTCGCTGGGCGTTTGGCGGCAGTTGCCGCGAATACTGCGTTTCGTTGGTGACGATTACAGTGATGCGGATTGGGCTGGATGGGGTTTCGATGCGGTCCTGCCTTGGGCGCAGGGGGTCGCTGGTTCGAATCCAGTCGCCCCGACCAAAATTCTTAGCGTTTTCGAACGCTTGTGAATCTGGCGAACGCGGATCGAGCGTCGGCTGACAATTGGCTGACAATCGGTAGCGTGCCAACCCTGCTCGGTCTGCATTCCTTCACCCAATCTGAGCGGTCGCTTCATCAGAGTGCTCGACTCGATTGACGCGTCGTTCGCGCGCCTGGCGCATCGATTCGGCCAGCGAGCTCGCACGCGCGTTCATGTAGCGCTGGGTCGTCGTGATGCTGGAGTGCCCGGCGAGCAGGTCGATCTGCGCGAGCGCCTTCCGGTTAGACACCCGCTTGCCACTGCCGGCCCGCGTCGGCTTGATGCCGTTCGCCAGAAGGAGCAACGTCTCCCAGGCTGACTTCAGGCTGGCCACGTACTCGCCGGTGGTTGCCTCGCCGAACACGTACGCGTCCGGTCCGAGGAATGCACGTCGGCGCAAGAGCTTCTCGAGCCGGCTGCCTGCCTCGAACGGGATCACACGTGCGACTTCAGTCTTCGAGTGCTCCTTGAGGATCCGGAACCAGCGATGTCGCCAATCGACCTGCTTGTTCTGGATCTTGAGCATCTCGCCACGACGGCAGCCCGTGTCGAGGGCTCCGATGATCCGGTCGCGCATCTCGTCACCAGTGGTCAGCTTGACCTCTGGATTCCAGATGTGGCCGCGGACAATCGCGCTGCATAGCGGTCGCGAGATCTTGAACGCTGCCGCGATGTCCCGTTGCTCGACGCCGGCATTGGCGCGTGCTCGGATCTCGTGGACATCGTCCCAGGTCAGCTTCGCCATGCTGCGCGTGGGCTCGTTCAGGAGCTTGCACGCCTCCAGTAGCCGCTGTTCCTCGGCTTCGGAGACGCGCCGTTCCCGACGACGCTCGGCCTTCGCGGGGATTCGGACTCCGCGAGGATGGAACGCCGTTTTGGTGAGGAGATCGCGACCGATCGCCCAGTTGCAGACGTGACGCAACCGACCAGGTAGCGATTGGTCGTCGCGATCGCGCGTTTTCGCGTATCGCGCCTTGAAGTCCTCGATCGCGTCGGGACGTTCGAGCGCCGTTGCCGGCAGGGTGCCAAGGTGAGCGTTGAGGACGTTCAGTTGACGCACCATCCCAGCCCGACTCTTGAGCGGCTCGACCTCGACGTAGCGTGTGCGATACAGCTTCAGCAGGTCGGCCACGGTCGTCGGTCGTTCGAACTTCGTCTCGCGTTCGATCGTTGCTCGGGGATTCTTCCCGGAAACGATCTCGGCGATGAACTTCGGTTCCCAGACCTTCTCGGCTTCTTGCTTTGACGTGACCGGTGCCGTCGCACCTCGCGCCAGCGCGAAGTCATCGACGGGCATGCGGTAGCGCCGATGGTCGTGCATAACGTCCAGCCACCACGGATGCTCGCAGCGCGGGCTTGTCTTGCAGCCTCTGCTGCGACAGGGCTTTCGAACAGCCATACGGGTCCTCCTTTCGGTTACACGACTTTCGTTGGGGCTCCTCGACGGATCCAGTCGAGGACGTCTTGTGGATCAAACCTCCTTCCTCGGACGCCGAAGCGTTGCGATCGGAGCAGTCCGCGCCAGTATGCGCGACGAACCGTCTCCTCGTGGCAGCCGACGAACTTGGCCACCTCGCGAGCGTTGAGCAGCCGGTTCGGCAGGCCCTCCGACTCGTACGCCGCCGCCTCTTCGGCGACTCGATTCTCGACTCCATCAGGTTCCGGATACGAGTACTCGTTCCTCATAGCCTCCTCCGAGGATCCACGCCGATCGGCGCCTCCCCGGAAAGCCGGCGAGTCGACGACCAGCGCACAGAGCGCCGCACCCGCGACGGTGCGGACGCCGATGTTGTTGGGAAACGACGAGCCGGGAGGCCCCGCGCGGGAGTGAAGGACCTGAAGTCGATCACCGATCCGGCGGCCGGCTCGGAGGCCCGGCGGCAGGAGGGACCTGAGGCCGCTCATGCCCTTTCCGGGTTTGAGCCGATGACTATCCGTCAGCTTCTACTCCGTGACGGTGTCGGCGGACCAGCGCCCGCCCAGTTCGGCTCGTGGGTCAGTTTCGACGCCCGGGGATGAACCCGCGGGATATCGTCTGCCTCCAGGCACCGCGGCGACATCTCACGTGGTGAGGATGCCGTTCGCAGCTGCCCTCAGTACGATGGAGTCACCGGCCTCGGTGGTGTGATCCGGCGCAGTAGGCCCTGAGGGCGCACTGCAATGGTCAACGAGGTCGTTCGGTGCCGGTTGCCTCGGGTGGCCTCGTGCCGTCTCTGGCTGTCTCGCGCCGGCTGCGACCTTCTTCCACCGTCCCGGTGATTGGGCGCTTCATGCTTGTTGCTCTGAGAGCGACGAGCGCGAAGCAGGCTCCACGCTGATCTAAGACCGAACGTGGAGTGTGGCGACCAATCGCCACTGACGAATGGATTGACGTTACGCCCCTCGTCGATGCGTGTCAAGTCGACGGGGAACGTCTGACGGGGAACGTCATCGGCGCATGGCGACGCCTGGCGAATCCTGGCGACCACGTTCGCGCGCTTGCGGCTTGTTGCTGCGCAAGGGGTCACAGTCCAGAAGTCGCTGCGCGTCTCGGATCTCTTTCTTGCTCGCCTGCTTTGTTGCGACGCGTTCGTAGCGCGGTGACGCGTAAACCGGCACGTCGTGACCATCGCTGCGGGTGATGACTCGAACGAGTTGTTCGGGCACGTAGCGATAGCTGTGAATGAACCAGCCGGAGTCCCGCCGCTCCCACACTCGCATGGTGTCTACGCGGAAGCGTCGAATCTCCGCTGCGCTCGAGACGTCGATGCCGAATGCGCGAAGCGCAGTTTGTGTCTTGAGGAACCGGCCGCCGCGATATCCGCGCCAGGACTCGCGCCGGTAGCAAAGCAATCCCGTAATCGGATGAACGTACAAGCCGCTGACTGGGACGAGTCCCGACCAGCGAATGTGGTGCAGACTCCCGTCGGGGCTGA
>Ga0187893_10001026_pt1 | contig 69809 bp, 59 predicted proteins | sample MA1701074metaG_FD_139574 | JGI IMG/M metagenome (GOLD analysis project Ga0187893, IMG submission 139574) | White microbial mat communities from a basaltic lava cave in the Kipuka Kanohina Cave System on the Island of Hawaii, USA - MA170107-4 metaG ...
CACTTCCTCTTCGCCTTCGATCATCACTTTGATGTTCACCGGCAGCTTGCCGCTGGTCTTCATCAGCGCTTCCAGCGCTTTGAAGTGAATGTGGATTTGCCCCTTGTCGTCCGCAGTGCCGCGCCCGTAAATCTTGCCGTCGCGCACGGTGGGCTCGAATGCCGGCGTGGTCCACAGATCGAGCGGCTCAGCCGGCTGCACGTCGTAATGCCCGTAAAAAAGAATGGTCGGCTTGCCGGGCGCGTGCAGCCATTCCCCGTACACCATCGGGTGCCCGCCGGTGGGAAGAATTTCCACCGTCTGCAATCCCGCGGCGCGCAGTTGATCCGCAACCCAGTTGGCCGCGCGTTCGATATCCGGCTTGTGCTCGGTCTTGGTGCTGACGCTGGGAATCCTGAGGAAGTCCTTTAGTTCAGCGAGGTGCGCATCGCGTCGCGAGTCAATATATTCCGCAAGAGCTGCCATGAATCCTCCGAGGGTGTATGAACATCGCCGCTGCGCGGCGACTGAGTAACTCTCTATTGTACGAATCGCGCTGCACTTCGCGCAAGCCAAGCCACTTGAATTCCGAGTTACGAGCGCAAACTTGTCACCTGCCCGTCACCCCTGGCGGCGATTCGTGGTTGACTGCACCCGCTGCCTGTTGCAGGATACTCCCGTGACAAGCGAACCGCAGGCTCAGGCCGACATCAACAAGCGCCGCAGCTCGCGCGTGCTCACGCGCCTCACGGTGCGCGCCTCCGGCAAGAACATCCACGGCAACAAGTTCCGCGAGACCTGCCAGACCATTCTGGTTAACGCCCACGGAGCCCTGCTTTACATTAACGAACCCGTCGAAGTCGGCAGCGATATCCTCATCGCCAACCCCGCCACCGAAGAAGAGCAGGAGTGCCGCATCGTCTTCTTGGGAGAGTTCTCCAAGAAAGGCCACCGCGTCGGCATCGAGTTCCTCTCGCCCGCCCCGCATTTCTGGGGCATCGAATTCGCCCCCGAAGACTGGCGCGGCCGCGCCGCTTCCGCCGACTCCTCGCCCGCCCACTAGCGCCGGTCCGCAAACCCACTCTTAGGCATCAAAGCGCAGCCCGCCCCTCGCGTGCTCCGCCGGCTTGACAAACAGACTGCGTGACGTATACTTTACATATCAAGGAGTCGTGCATCATATGAGCTCTGTGAAGCCACCTCTGGACTTCTGCTTGCGCCTGGCCCGCGCCCATGCTGCCCTGGTGCGCCGCTTCGACGGCCGCCTCGGCACCCTCCACGGCCTCAGCTTCGGCGACTTCCTCATCCTGTTGCATCTAAGCCAGGCGCCCGCAGGCAGGCTGCGCCGCGTGGACCTGGCGGAGCACGTGGGCGTGACCGCTTCCGCCGTCACCCGGTCTCTGATCCCGCTGGAGAAAATCGGGCTGGTCGAGCGCCAGCCGGACCCGCGCGATGCGCGCGTGGGCTACGCCACCCTCACCAGGGCCGGGCATCGCCTGTTCAAGGAAGCGCTGCACTCGGCGGAAATCATCAGCGAGGATGTAGTTCCCGCGGCTTCCGCCCCGCAACTGCAATCCCTGTCCGCTTTGCTCGCTCAGATCGGCGGACGCTGAGTCCGCCCTGCGCCTTGATGCTAAACTAGCAGTCGGAGGAGTGGCCGAGTGGTTGAAGGCGGCGGTCTTGAAAACCGTTAGGCTCGAAAGGGTCTCGGGGGTTCGAATCCCTCCTCCTCCGCCAGTTCCGCCCCTTTAGCTTTTTTGCAAGCCCGCGCACATCGAGCGCCTGTTCCGCGGCGCAGCGATGCTAGAATCTCGTGCACCGGTGCCGCCCGTGACGCCCGACTCCAAATCGTTCTACGTCCGCCTGGCGATTCTCTGCGCCTTGCCCGTGGTCATCTACGCGGCCGGTTCGCTGTGGATTGAGCCGGGCAAGCCGCTCACCACCTTCGGCAACATGATGCAGTGCATCGTGCCGCTGTTTTCCAGCGCCGGCCTGCTGATGAACGCCACCTCACCGCACTGGCGGCGCAACGTCTTCTGGATGCTGATCGCGCTCGGCTGCACGCTGTGGCTGGCCGGCCAGCTCCTGTGGACCTACTACGAAGTCCACCTCGAGCTACCGGTCCCCAACCCCTTTATCGGCGACGTGGTTTTCTTTCTGCATACCGTGCCGCTGATTGCCGCCCTGGCGCTTCGCCCGGACGTGAAGCGGATCGAAGCCAGCTTCCGCGTCGCTTATCTCGACTTCCTCTTCCTTCTGTTGTGGTGGATCTACCTCTATCTGTACATCGTGATTCCGTGGCAGTACATCCACTTTAACCTCGAAGACTACGGCAACAGCTACAACATCCTCTATCTCACCGAGAATATTATCTTCGCTGCCGGGCTGGGCTGGTTCGCCTGGCGCTCGAGCGGCGCGTGGCGCAACATCTATCTGCACCTTTTCGGCGCCGCCACGCTGTACACCGCGGGCTCGCTGGCCATCAACGAAGCGATTGACGCCAAGATCTACGTCACCGGCGGCCTGATTGACCTGCCGCTGGTGGGCTCGTTCATCTGGTTTGGCGCGGCGGGATTTCTGGCGCGGCATTTCCTGCGCTCCGCCGAGCCCGCGCAGGCGGAAACCTCTGCGCAGGGCGCGGAGAATTGGCCGGCGCGGCTGGCCATGCTGACGATTCTGTCGTTGCCGCTGATGGCTCTGTGGGCCGAGCGTGATCCCGCCACGCCAGAAGACGTGCAGGACTTCCGCATCGTGCTTACCCTGGTGGCCATCATGGCCTTCACGGGGCTGCTGTTGACGCGTCAGGTGATGGCCGAGCGCGAACGGCAGCAATTGCTGGTGGAAGCGCGCAACTCGCTCGAGAATCTCCAGCGGCTGCAATCGCAGTTTGTGCAGTCGGAGCGCATGGCTTCGCTGGGACAGCTCGCCGCCGGCGCCGCGCACGAAATCAATAATCCGCTCACCGCCATTCTGGGCTACGTGGACGTGCTCACCGAAGACCCCGCGCTGCCGGAAAAACAGCGCGGGCTGGTGGAAAAAGTGCGCGATCAGGCGCGCCGCACCAAGACGCTGCTCAGCAACCTGCTGAGCTTCGCGCGCCAGGCGCCTTCGGAAAAGAGCCTGCTCGACATCAATCCGGTGGTCAACAACGCCGTGCAACTGCGCACGCTCGACCTGCGCGCCAAGAACATCCGCATCCACGTGCAGGCGGAAACCGTGCTGCCCGCCGTGCGCGGCGACGCCAACCAGATTCTGCAAGTGTTCTTCAACCTGATCAGCAACGCCGTTGAAGCCATGGAGGAAGTCAGCGGCGGCACCCTCACCGTGCTCACCAAGCGCGAGAAAAACAACGTGGTGATCGAGTTTTCCGACACCGGACCGGGCGTTGCCCGCCCGGACTTGGTCTTCGATCCCTTCTACACCACCAAGCCCGTCGGCAAGGGCACCGGCCTCGGCTTGAGCATCTGCTACGGCATCGTGAAGGAGCACGACGGCAACATCACCTGCTTCAACCGGCACCAAGGCGGCGCTACTTTCCGCGTCGAGCTGCCGGCGGCTACCGCCGTGCTTCCCAAGCCCGCGCCGGAAGGCGCGCCAAAGTCCCCGTCGCTCTGAGCGCCTCTATGCCTGACGCCGCAATCCTCACCGAGACTCTCACCCGCCGCTTCGGCTCTGCTGACACCGGCCTGCTCGCGGTAGACCGCGTGAATCTCCGCGTCGAGACCGGCCAGTTCTTCGGTTTTCTCGGGCCCAACGGCGCCGGTAAGTCCACCACAATTAAGATGCTCACCGGGCTGCTCGAGCCCACCGACGGCCGCATCCGCATCTTGGGCCTGGATCTGTATACGCAGCCGGTGGAAGTCAAACGCCAGATCGGCGTAGTGCCCGAAGGACTGGCGCTCTTCGAGCGCCTTACCGCTGCCGAATACTTGAACTTTGCCGGGCGCATGTACGGGCTCGACGGCCCCATCGCCGCGCAGCGCGCCACCGAGTTGCTCGACTTCACCGAGCTGGCGCCCCGCGCCCACACGCAAATCGGCGAGTTCTCGCACGGCATGAAGAAAAAACTGGCGCTCTCCGCCGCGGTGATTCACGGCCCGCGCGTGCTGTTCCTCGACGAGCCGTTTGAAGGCGTGGACGCGGTGGCCGCGGCCACGCTGCGCTCGCTTATGATGCGCATGGTGGCGAGCGGCGTCACCATTTTTCTCACCTCGCACGTGCTGGAGATTGTCGAGCGCCTTTGCAGTCACGTGGCCATCATTCACAAGGGGCAACTGGTGGCGCAGGGCTCTCTGGCCGAGCTGCGCTCCGGCGTCGAAGCCCGCGCCGCGCAAGCCTCCGGCGGCTCCGGCGCTGCCGCTTCGCCCCTCCTTGGCCGGCCCGGTGAAAAGCTCACGCTCGAACAGATTTTTCTGGAAATTGTGGGCGGCGCGCGCGCCACCACTGACCAGGAACTCTCCTGGCTGCGCTGACGCCAATGCGCAACGACACTTTCACGCAAGTTGCTCTCATCGCCGGCCTTCGCTGGCGCCTGTTCCGCAACTCCCTGCACACCACGCGCGCCAAGCTCGAACTCGCCGGACAAATCTTTCTCTCCATCGCAGCCGCGCTGGTCGCGGCGGGCGGCGGGCTGGGACTCTTCACCATCGCCTTTCTGCTGTCCGGCGGATCGCGATACACCATCCTGCATGCCCTGCTATGGGGAATTTTTCTTGCGTGGCTGATCCTTCCTTTGCTCGTCGCCGCAGGCACCTCCACCATCGACTTCCGCGAATTGCTGCGCTTCCCGTTGCGCTTCTCTTCGTACCTGCTGGTGAGCCTGGCCTACAGCCTGTTCGACCCGGTCGCGCTGGCCGCTTTTTTCTGGCTGGCGTGCTTCTTCGCCGGAATTTCAGCCGCTCGCCCCGACCTGATTCTGGTGCTGGCGCCTGCTTTTGTTGGCCTCGCCGCCGTCACGCTGTTCATGAGCCGCAGCCTCATGACCGTCATCGAACGCCTGTTCCGCCGCCGCCGCGGCCGCGAAATCTTCTTCACCGTCTTTGTGCTGGCCATGCTCTCCGGGCAGTTGGTGATGGTCGCCGCCGAAGACCAGATCGAAACGGCATGGAAGTACGCAGGGGCCAATCCCGGATGGCTGCTGATTTTCCCGCCCAACCTGGCTTTTGCGGCCTTCGAAACCGCGCGTGCCGGAGGCGTCGCGGCGCCCCTGTCCTTTGCCGCGGTGCTGGCGCTTTACGCTTCTCTGCTTTTCATCGCGCACCGCCGCCGCACTCTTGCCCAGTACCGTGGTGAAGACTTGAGCGAAGGTGTCGCCGTCACCAGCGCGCAGGCCGCGCCCGTCGAAGCCGGCTGGCGACTGCCACTGCTGCCCGGCTCCATCGCCGCGCTGGTCGAGCGCGAGTTCCGTTACGCCTCGCGCAACGGCTTCACGCTGATGAACCTGGTGATTCCTATTTCCTTGCCCGCCGTCTTTGGCGCGGTGGCCATCAGCGGCGAAGAATTGCCGGGATTCATGACCCGCGATGCCGGCGCCAGCTTCTTCGGTCTGGTGGCCTACACCCAACTCGTGACTTCCCAGCTTGTGTTCAACCAGTTCGCCTTCGAGGGCCACGGCATCCAATTCCTGTTCTTTGCTCCGGTGCGCTTTCGCGAAGTGTTTGCCGCAAAGAACCTGGCTTACGCCGCCGCGGTGCTCATCGATGTCGTATTGATTTGGCTGGTGATGGCGGCCTTCGGGCAAGCGCCCGGCGCGCTGGCCACGGTCACGGTGCTGGCGGCGCTTCCCTTCCTGCTGCTGGCTCAGATGACAGTGGGCAACTTGCTCTCACTTTACTTCCCGCGACGTTTTGACTTCGGCAAGTTCAAGCAGCGGCAATCCGGCATGAGCGTGCTGCTGGGGATGTTGCAGCAGATGGTAGCGCTGGCCATCGCCGGCGGGATTTACGTGCTGGCGCGCTGGCTGGGAGTGCTATGGGCGGCAGCGCTGGCCTACGTGGTCCTCGGCGCGGCCATGGCCATGGTGTACAACATTTTTCTCAGCCACTACGATGCCATCGCGCTCCGCCGCCGCGAAGCCCTCACCGCCGAACTGTGCCACGAGTAAGAGCGCAGCCGCGCGCGTCGCGGGCGCTCATCCTAGACCGACCAGATCTGCCCGAGCACGCGCTTGAAGTTGCCGCCGAGGATGCCTGCGATCTGCGCATCGCTGTACTTCCGCCGAATCAGCGCTTCGGTCAGATCGAACATGCGCTTGGGGTGGTCAACGCCTTCGATGTCCAGCCGCTCGCGGAAGGCGTAGGAGTCCTTATAGGCAGCGCGCAGTTGCTTGTTCTCGGCCTCCGGCAGGTCGTCGTAGCCGTCGAGGTCCACATCGCTGCCCACGCCCAGATACTCCGCGCCCACCAGCTTGGTCACGTGATCGAAGTGATCAATCATGTGCTCGATGGTGGTGGGCTCGCGGTCGCGCACAAACATACGCACGCCGGTGATGCCCATCACGCCGCCGGATTTGGCCATCGCGCGGATGGCTTCGTCGGTCTTGCACCGCGGATGCGGCACCAGCGCGCGGCAATTCGAGTGCGTAATCAGCACCGGCTTCTTCGACACTTCGCAGGCGTCGAGCGAGGTGCGGTCCCCGCAGTGCGACACATCCACCGCCATGCCCACCTGATTCATCCGCTCCACGATGGCCACGCCGAAGTCGCTCAGGCCATCGTCGCGCCGTTCCGTCGAGCCATTGCCGATCAGGTTGCGCGAATTGTAGGTGAGCTGCGAGACGCGCTGCCCGATGGAATGGAAAAAGTTTACGTCGTCGGGCCGGTTGAAGTGGCTTGCGTCCTGAATACCGACGAGGATGCCGATTTTGCCAGACTGCTTGGCGCGTTCCATGTCCGCCACGTTGTCAATGCGCATGAATCCGTCGTCGTTGGTGGCGATGAAGCCGTTGTAGCTGGCGATGTAGCGCAACACGTTGCTGTAAGCGTCCGGCCCGCCCACGCCGACGGCGATATGAAACACGTTGATGCCCGAGCCGCGGAAGCGCTCCAGCTCCGCCGCGCTGAACTCCTCCGGCTTGGCCATCATCGAGCGCATCTTGGTGAAACTGATGACCAGCGGGGAGAGCATGTCGATCACCACCGAGCGGCCCATCAGCTCGATGGCCTTCGCCGAATATTGCTGCGGCGAACCCGCAAACAGGCGGTACCGCCCGCGATGGACTCGCGGCGCGGGAAATTCCGGCGCGGCCAGCGCGGATGCTCCCAGCAGCGGCGCGCCAATCGCGCTCGCCCCTGCCCCTGCGCACAGCTTCAGCATCTTGCGACGTGTCACCACAGGGCCTCCTCCGAGCGCACTCCGCCCGATTGGCCGCTATCCTACTCCCGCCGCGCCCCCCGTCAAGCCGTCGTTCAGGTGCCAGGTGGATGTCGAGCCGGCCTAATTGATGGGAAGGTTGACGATGGGCGTGGAGCAGCTTCCGCTTCTTCACAGTCTGTCTAAGTAGGGGACAAGCCTCGCTTAGGTTCAGACGGGTCACTTAGTCGAGTGCAAACGTTGGGGGGCCGCTACGGAGGCCGTAGGCTTTCGCCTGACCCTTGAGAATGAGATTATCGACTAGGATATCGCACCGGTTTTAAGACGATCGTCGAATCCTTACCCTCCCATCGCCCGGATCCTTCATACCCTTCTGTGAACGCTATCGCATCCGAAGATGGTCCAAAACTTGCGTGGACTCCCAACTGCATCACTTTCCAGGCAGGACCCATAAGACGCCAAATCAAACTGGCTCGGATCGTTCTCCTGGGAAAAACTACTCTTCCGCTGGAATCAGTCAGCCTCTCTTCTTCGTGTGAGTTTCCCTCGAGTGAATAGTGTTGCCAAAACTGTCTAACTACAACGCCAGACACCGCCTTTCCGTCAACGTCAACAACTCGGATACGCCACTCATCGGCCACGTTGCTCTCGACGGGATAGCCCACAACTAACAGCAGCGGTATCGTCGCCATGAGATAAAACATATGGGACCGTCTTTTCATTCTAGTTCCTTGGCGCTGGCGGAGGTCTCTCCGGGTCCGGGGGATTGCACGTTATGTTCGTCATCCCAGCTTCACCGCTTCTCGTCAGTCCGCCCTCGAAACTGACGCACCTTTAGTTTTTGGTATTCGCGGAACAGGAAGATTGCGAGAAAAACGCTAATTAGCACACCTATGCCTTGACCACGTTTCACCGTTCCGGTAACCCAACCTACCAGTCCCAGGGAGGCACCTAAGGCATAGAGAATCAGAACGGCCCGGACAGCACGTATCTGCCAGGCTGTCACGGGTCGCGGTGCCTGCAACTTGGACGGGTGGCCCACTCTTCTGGGTCATGTAGTGGATCGGGCACCACGGCCGGATGATAGCATCATGTAAGAGTTATCCAGGGCGTGAATAGCTCGCGAGGGGTGCCCCATCCTTGCGGGGTGGGCAAGGGTGGGCGGATGCGACTTCGATGCGCAGTAAGGTATGAGAAAGAATGGTCGTGGCGAGTGGTCCCGAAGCTTCGGGATGAACCACCGACCTCCTGCCTGCCCTGAGCCCAGTCGAAGGGGTCCCGAACCAGATTCCGCTAAGTGTTGTGATGCGTTGTCAGGTGTTGTGTAGAAGTGTTTGGTGCTGTTTCATTTGCCTAGTACCTGTTTTCTTGTGTCGTTTCGTGCTGTTTCAGGATGCAGCGGTAGCCTCAATTTCGCCCACAGCGAGATGGGGTGGACCCCTCCTCTGGAGGAAGTCTTACCACTCACGCTTGAGGGTGTCGTTATGATCCCTGGCGCGGAACATTGGGAAATCAGAACCGTTCACTTCAACGACGGCCAAGACCCGATAGCCTAGGCCTCGGGGAGATTGCCTTCGCACAGTAAGGCGTGAGCAGCTCTTCGGGCAAGAGCTCGGGTTTCTTTGCCCATGTATTGCCAAGATTGGCGGAGCCGCATTCGGTCACCAACCAGGCTCTCAAGAAGGCCCACATACAGGAGGTTCACAACATCGAGGTCCTTTGAGCGAGCCATGTCCTCAAGGAACGCAAAAGCTCGACTCAGTCCTTCTTCGTTCTCGCCGGCATCAAGAAGCTTTTGTAAGAACGGCTTGAGAACAAACCACAGGACGATATACTGTCCAGGTTCTCGATTCCACTTTCTAAGGTCATTCTCGTATTCAGCCAGCTCGGGTATAGCAGCCAGCAGTTCTTTTTCTATGCGGTCGTATTGCAGGTATGTCATGGCTTGCGTATGCTCTCATAGAGAATAACAGCATCTCTCAGCTCTTGAATGACATTTCTAATCACAATCGCATCATTGAAAGATAGATTCTCGTCTGCGAGAATTCTGCCCAGCGCCACGATTGTCTGTTTAGCTTTCTCATAGTGTCCCTTGGGCGAGAGCAGTTCGCCGTAGACGGCTTCATGGCGAAGAGCTCCTGCTGTACCTCCTGCGTACACATCTGTTTCCCGAAAGAGTTCGGCAATTATCTTCCCAAGGCGAGAATTACTCACGAGGGGAGCGGGCGTACCTTTGGGAATGACATACTGAACGACTCGACCGAATTTTCCAAATACAAAAACTAGGCCTCTTCCGATGGGTACTGCCCCCACAACCCACTCCCCGCATTTCCAAGCGTTCCCATTGAGTGCGCATTCGCCAAAGGTCACGAATGCATGTCCGGGGAGGTCCCACCAAGGTAGATCCTCTTGTTCCTCCTTGGGTTCCTCAACAAATACGCTCTCGTCCACATTAACTCTCACATAGTCAGGATAGAGCCGTGGATCATAGTCCTCATCTTCTACGCAGTTAGTTATATCTATTTCGATAATTTCACCATTACCGTTGACCTTGGCCTTGCACCATGTTTGCCCAGTTGGGTCTACGTAAGTCAGGGGACTATTCCGAGCGTACGTATAGGCATTCCAGCTTTGAGGGTCAGCTGTGAAGGCACCGGCATTCTCTGGGTCCGGACTGCGGAATCGACCATGAAAAGGTGCGTAGTAGCGAGCGACGAAGTAATCGAGGCCGGTTTCCCCGACCGCCGCATCCCGTTCCTTGCCCGCGAACTTGTAGGTGCTTGTTGTCGTTGCAGTCCCACAGGGGATCAACTCGCCATAGGGGTAGTAGTCGTTGCACTCTTGGAGTGATCTGTCTACCTTGGTGAGCAGGCGAGTGGAACCGATATGGTCCGTGTGCACAGCAAGTGTAGTGCTCGGATTAAGAATGTTGTCGTACTGAACCAGTAGTTGCCCACCAAGATACACATAACCCTTCGTCCAGACAGCACCCTGGCGCTCGGCAACGACCAGTCCACTGAGGTCATAAAGAAAATCTGTGGAAACTCCAGAAACAGTCTTGCGAATTCGGCGGCCATTGGCGTCGTAGAGGTACGCGGGACTACTTCCTCCGCCATTGATGGAGACCATGCGGTTCTCAGCGTCGTACTGATAGGTCGTGGGGCCCTCCGAAGTGACGTTGCCCGCTGCATCGTATCCAAGCTGCGCTATTCGGTTGCTGGGAAGGACAGTCGGGAAGTGCTCGCCGCATGGGCCTAGACCACTGGTCCAATCTTGCTCCGTGCGGTTGGACGGGTGGCCCATCCTTATTGTCCTTCCGAGATTCATCGGCACCCCAGCCGGATGATAGCATCGTGTAGAGTTATCCAGGGCGTGAATAGCTCGCAGGGGTGCCCCATCCTTGCGGGGTGGGCAAGGGTGGGCGGCTGCAACTTCGATGCGCAGTAAGGCATGAGAAAGAATGGTCGGGGCGAGTGGTCCCGAAGCTTCGGGATGAATCACTCACCTCCTGCCTGCCCTGAGCCCGCCGCGGCGGGTCGAAGGGGTCCCGAACCAGATTCCACGCCTTGTTGTGGCGCGTTGTCAGGTGTTGTGTAGAAGTGTGTGGTGTGGTTTCGTTTGCCTAGTACTTGTTGTCTTGCGTTGTTTCGTGAAGTTTCAGGATGCAACGACAATCACAAAATCGTCTACAGTGGTGGCGAATAAATCACGAACTTGGTTGATGGTCGCCTTGTGCAGTGCCTCTCCACCGAGCTGATACCACAGAAGTCTTTGAATCTGGCCCGTTCAAAAGCTGTAAGTTGGGTCCCAAGCAGGCCCCCACGAGCACATGCTGACCATCTTCATTGTTGCTTGCTTCCAATTCACTGAGACGCGAACACAGACACCGCCGCAATGTAGATGACAATGAGCAGGTGCCTGCGCCCCCATACGCCTTAGCTAAGGCCTCCGGCACTGCGCTTGCAGCGCTCCTATTTCTCCGGGGTGGGGCGAGGCTTGCCGAAACTGATTTCGAGCGGCGTGTGGATCGGCAGGTTCACGTCGCGCCCGCGCCCGAGGAAGTTGCGGTGAATGGAAAGCGCCGCGCCATAGGCGCCCAGCACCGTGGCAAAAACCGGCGAGCCCACGCTGTACGTCATCACCGCGCCGACCAGACGAAAGCCCGTCCCCCCCGCCGCGGCCTGCGCGCCGGGATTAGTCTCCGGTGCCTCGCCTGCCTCGACTTCGCGCTGCGAGGCCAGCGCCGCCGCGGCAATCGCAAACGATGTGCTCAGGTAGCGCTTCTTGCTGTCCGTGACGCGCGCCCCGCCTTCGGTGTCGAGTTGCAATCCCGCCGCGCGGTCCACTTCCACGCTGGCTAGGCTGGCCTGCACCGCCTGCCGCACGCCGCCCGGCAACTCAATGCTGCGAAAGGCTACGCGTAGCTCGCCGTTGCGGTGCAACTTGCGCGCCGGCTTGGCGTGGGTCACCTCGCCGATCAGCCGGCTGCCTGCCGGAAACACCAGCTTGTCGTCCTCTGAAAAGAGCGGTACAGTGACGATGGCTTCGACGGGCGTGCCCGGCTGGGCCGTCGCCGAGCTGACGTCCGCCAGCAGCCGGGCCTCCAGCAAACTTTCCTCCGCCGGCGCGCTGCCCAGTTCCGCCAGCTCCTCACGGGTGCGCTGCACTTCGCCGAAATCGAGTGGCCCTTGCAGCTCTGCGGTAAAGCGCGTTCCCTGCTCGATGTACTGCCGGCGGAACGGAAGCTGGCTCGCCAGGTATCGCTTCAACCGCGCCCAGCGCCCGGGTGCCTTGACCGCGCGCACCGTGCCGCGCACTTGGTCGACGGCCTGTTGCTTGGCATCCGACGCGGCTTGCGCGACCCGGTTTTTCTTTTTTTTCTCGCGAGCGGGGTCGCTCACCAGGCGCACTACTTCCGCCACGCCGGGCCACACCTCGGTGGCAATCGTCATCTGCTTTCCGCCGGGGAGCATCAGTTTGTCGAATTCCACTTCGTACGCGCGCGCCGGGGTGAAATCACCGTTCAGGATGCCGAAGAAGCGCCGCCTCTTGCTGACCCCGTCAATCCGCGTGATCTTGCCGTGCAGCTCGCTGCCCGCCGGGATCACCTCTTGGTCGAAGGCATACACGGGATGGGTCAGCTTGGCTTCGATCGGCTCGCCGACGTTGCGAATGCGCACGCGCTCCTCCAGCGACACCCGCAGCGGCGTACGCTCCGGCACTAGCAGCTCAACGCGCAATGGCTGCGGTTGCGGCCGTTCGAGCAGCGCAAGGTCGCACGTGGAGTATGGCGGGACACCTTGCCCCACGGCCGCGGCAGCAAACAGCAGGAGGAATAGGAATGGGCGGGCGCGTCGGAAAGTGCGCATGGTCGCCTCCCAATACAGGTTCGGTCAAGCCGTGGGAACAACGTGAATTTAGTCGTAAGGGCCGCCGCGAGCCCTCCGGCGCCACAGCCGCGCCTCAGTGCTCGATCAGCACGAAGTCCGCATCGCGAATCAGGCCCACGCCCGGCGCGTACCACTTGCTCTCGGAGCCCATTTCGATCCCGCTCGACTCCTTGGTGCGCAGGCAATTCTTGAACGTGCCGGCCGGCACCTGCACCACTTCGCTCAGGCTGATGATCTCCGCGCGGTCCATCGCCACCCTGGGCGCAATCTCCTGGTAGAAGCGGTCGCCGATCTTCGGCTGGCCGGGGATGAACAGGCCGAAGCGCGCGCCGTCCACCCCGGAGAGCCACGCGCCCTCATGGCTGACCACCTTGCCCTTCTTGTACATGTCCACGTCTTCCCCGAAGTAATACACGTCTTTGGTGGTCCTATCGATGGCGAAGAAGTTGCGCGAAATCTCGATCAGCTCGCCATTCTCCGATTCGCGCTCTTCCACCACCCGCGTGAGCACCCCATCCACCATCCTGGTCTCGTCGAGCACGGTGACGGTCAGAACCGTATCGCCATCTTTCAAATGCAGGCGATAACCCGGCTCGAGGATGAAGTAGTCGTTTCGACCGCGGTCGGTCAGATTCGCCTTATTCACCGGGAACGAATCCCGCCAGCCATCCTTGTTCTGCGGCGGCGCCCCGGCCGCCGCCAAACCGAGTAGCAAGCAGACGATGGTTCGCGCTCCTTGCTTGACCACGTTGATGGGCAACATAGGAACCTCCCTTACTCTGGTCTTCCGCTCGGCGGATTGTCAACCTCTTTGCAGCCTCCGCCTTAGTCCCACTTCAGATCGATGATCGTGCCGTCTTCCGCCACGGTAACTTCGCCGGTTCGGTTGTCCTTGATCAATTCAGCCTCAAACACATACTGCGGTTTATCGAGTTTGACGATCTTGCCCTTCCCTTCCACTGCCTTGATCTCCGAGAGGATCTCCGACTTTTCGAGCCGCAGGATCCGGGCGCCTACAGCCGCTTTCTGGATGGCCTCCGCCGCGAGCGTGGGAAGGTCCTTCATCTGCACGATGGTGACGATATCCAGGATGGTGCCGTCTTCCGCGACGTCCATTTCCCCACGGTCGCCCTTGAATTCGAGATCGTAGAACCGGATGCCGTCCTGGGTTTCTACGTCCAGCTTTTCGATCTCCGCACCCGGCTTGTATTCTGCAATGGCCTTGGCGACCGCGACCGGGAGCTGATACTTGTCTCCCTGGGCAGTGGCGCCAGCCCCCCGCCCCGCCAGCACAAGTGCCGCGCTCGCCAGATAAATCACAACTCCAAACCGCATCTTGCTCATGGTTCGTGCCTCCTCAGCCTCTCGACGGTAACTTCTGCCGCGCTCCTTACTGCGTCCTGAATCTGCTTTCGGTAATCGTCTGGTTGCCGCCAACTTCGATGGCCAGCACCTCGAACTTGTATTCCGAACGAGGCCGGATGAACTCCGGTGATACCGTTAAGTGCGTAATCGACGCCGGCAGGTTCACCGTGAATCTGCGCAGCGGCTCGGAGCCTTCCAGGTCCACAATCACCTGGTAGCCGATCACCGTGACCGCGGAATTGCCTCCGGGAAACGGCCCGGTCACCGGTTGCCAGTCAATTACCACCTGCAGATTGGCCGGCAGCACCGCGTTGTTGGCGGGAAATACGATCACCGGCGCTGCCGGGATATTGTGCGTGAACTGCGCCTTGCCCCTGAGCCGCTCGCCCTCCGTGGTCCTGCCGGTGAAGCTGTACTCGCCCTCTGGGAAGCGATCCAGGAATTCATCAAGCGGAACCTCATCAAAGCTTGGCTCCGCGCTTTCGATGAACAGCTCGGTGATCCCCTGCTCACGCACGCTGCCTGACCCGCGGACTTCGAAAACCTTGCGCTCCTCCGGGTCGAACACGCGCAGGATCTCCCAGCCATCCGCATCCACAGAGATCTGGATGCCCGCGTCGCCATCGGTAGCGTTGACTTCGATAATCATGGTAGACCGGCCGAAGGGCACAGGCTCATGTCGCCTGGTTCCCGCCGGTAGAGTCGCAACCACCAAGAGAAAAACGGCCAGCAAGAACGTGTGCCTTGAAATCGTAATCTTCTTTCCTCCGCGCGCCGCCACAAGCATGACCTTCGCCTCCCTTCGAACCAGGCGCGCGCAGCATAACAGCCGGAACCTTGCCGGGCAGTTTCCGGAGCATTACATCTTCGCAATGTTGGCGACGGGAGTTGCTAGTCGGATTCGTTGACGGGCAGGCGGATTTCCATCGTCGAGCCGCGGCCCGGCTCACTTTTCGCTTCCACCGATCCTTTGTGCGCGACGGCTACCGCGCGTACCAGACTCAATCCCAGCCCCAACCCGCGGTGTGCGCGGGCAGCGTCCCCGCGATACAACCGGTCCCAGATGCGTGGCAATTCTTCCGGCGCGATGCCAATCCCCGTATCGCTGACCGCAATCACTATCTGCTGCCCCTGCTGGCTCGCTCTAATGTGAACGCTGCCGCCGCGCCGATTGTACTTGATGGCGTTGTCCACCAGATTGGCCACCGCCTGCCGCAGCCGCTTGCCGTCAGCCGTCACGTTTAGCCCTTCCGGTACGTCGGTCTGAATCCGCACGCCCTCTTCCTCGCCCACGTGCTCATAAAGCCCCACAGCCGTGTGTACTAGCGCGGCAAGGTCTACCCGCTCGCGCTGAAGCTTCATCGTTCCGGCTTCTGCTTCGGCCACGTCCATCAGCGTGTTGAGCATGATGAGGGTCTGCTCGGCCTGCTCCAGGCAATCGGCCAGTGCCTGCCGATAGGTTTCGCTGTCGGTGTGTGACCGCAGCGCGATTTCCGCGGCGCCGCGCAAGCGTGTGAGTGGCGTGCGCAAGTCGTGCGCCACGTCGTCAAGCGCGCCGCGCATGCGACCCACCAGGCTCTCGATGGTGGCCAGCAGCGCGTTGAGTTGTCCGGTCAGCTCATCCAGTTGGTCGCCGCTATGCCGCATCGGCACCCGCGCATCAATCTTGCCGGTCTCCTGGATCGACCGCAGCACGCGCACCAGTTCGTTCACCGGCCGCAGCGAACGCCGCGCCCAGAATGCCCCTCCCGCCAGCCCCAGCGCCAGCACCGCCACGGTCACCACCGCAAATACGCTCTGAAAATACTCCAAGATGTCTCCGCGCAGCTCCGTGCTGCGCCCCACTTGCAGCGTCGCGCCGCGCGCCAGCGCCACCGAGAGAATCTCCAGAGTATCCGGGTCTTCGATCAATTGCCCTTCGGGCTGCCCGGCGAGGAAAATCCACTCCTGTTGCGCGGTGGCTGCTCGGCTTTCCAGTTGTTGCCAATGGAAGTCGTCCCACGCCGCGGGCATGTAGGCCGCCAGCGTCTGGTTGCTTGGCCCGGCCACGCGCACAAACATGGTCTCCTTCCCCTGGCTGCGCACCTCCTCCAGCAGCGCCTCCAATCCGCCGCTTTCGTGCAGCGCCTTGTGCCGTTGCATTTCGGACTCGATCGCCTCACGGTCCTTCTCGCGCAGCGTAGTAGACAGAAGGAAATACGCCAGCAGGAACATCGCCAGCGAGCTGAGGATGAACGCGAGCGTGTACCAGCCGGCCAGGCGGAAGCCCGTGGTCTTGCTCAGCCGCTTAAGATTCGCGAAGAACGTAACCTAGCCCCCGGATCGTATGCAGGATCTCCTCGCCCGGCTCGCTTTCCAGTTTCTTGCGCAGGCGGCACACCAGCACATCCACCACATTGGTTTGCGGCTCGAAGTCGTAGCCCCACACGTGCTCGAGGATCATGGTCTTCGACACCACCTCGCCCTGATGCCGCATCAGGTATTCCAGAAGCGCGAACTCGCGCGGCTGCAAATCTAGTTTCCGCTCGCCGCGCAACACCTCGCGTCGCAGCAGGTCCATCGCGATGCCCGCCGCTCTCAGGCTGGTCGGTTCGGGAGCGCCGCTGCCCCGGCGCAGCAGCGCCTGTAAGCGCGCTAGCAGCTCGGCGAAAGCGAAAGGCTTGGTCAGATAGTCGTCGCCGCCGGTTTGCAGGCCGCGGATACGGTCATCCACCGAGCGCTTGGCGCTGAGGATGATCACCGGCGTCATCACCTTTTTGCGCCGCACTTCGCCAATCAGGCTGAGCCCGTCGCCTTTGGGCAGCATCACGTCCACGATCGCCGCGTCGTACGGCTCGGTGAGCGCCAGGTGCAGGCCGTCCTCCGCGTTCGCTGCGTGGTCCACGGCGAAGCCCGCCCGTCCCAGCCCTTTCGAGATGAAAGTGGCCGTCTTCTTGTCGTCTTCAACCAGCAGGATGCGCATCGCTAACTCGTTACTCGGAGGAGGCTAGCTTACTCCAAGTGTTGCTATGCCGCGCGCAGCTCCGAACGAGTAAGCTTCACAGACCAACATGGACGGCAACGCGGTCTCCATGTAGAAGTCGGCTAAAGGCGTCCGCGCTGGATCTGTAACGATCCCTCGGATGCAATCCTCGGAAGCGGCGACTGCACTTCAAAGGAAGCGTAAACGCATTTCCGAGCCCGTGGCTTCTCGCCTACGGCAGTGTAGACAATCCTGTAGCCCCTTGCGCTCCACTTGGCCTCGACTCAGTGGATTCAGCCAAGTCCTGAACGATTGAGAACATTCGTCCTACGAGCTGCGCTTCCTGGTTTCACCAACTAGAGCACCTGGACAGAATCCAAGCGGTTGGATTCTTGGCCACAGGGGCGATCGTATCTTGTTGGAAACAAATGGTCGGGGCGAGTGGTCCCGAAGCTTCGGGATGAACCACCGACCTCCTGCCTGCCCTGAGCCCAGTCGAAGGGATCCCGAACCAGATTCCAGAACTTGTTGTGGCGCGTTGTCAGGTGTTGTGTAGAAGTGTTTGGTGATGTTGCGCTTGCCTAGCACCTGTTGCCATGTGTTGTTTCATGCTGTATCGGGATGCAGCGACAGCCTCAATTTCGCCCACAGTACGAGGTGAACCCCTCCATTGAGACAGTTTCCCTTCGCCAGCGCCGACACGTTCGCGCAAATCCGTATCCGCTCCAGCGCCATTTTCCGGAACGCCGGGCGGTCACCTCGCAACTCTTTCCCTGCGAAGTGTAGCAACTTCAACTGTCTCAGTTTGGGGGTTCACTCCATGAGTTCCCGCGGAAATTGACGCCCCTGAGGAGCGGTGATACGCCATTGCAAGGACTACTGCGATCTAAGGAAAGGTGACAAAACAAATGTCTCGCCGTTCGAAGGCCCGGTCCAGCCAACGCAGGGCTTCTGCGGCGTTGCGGAACCCGCAGTACATCCGGGCAGTGTCTAGGTCGGGTTGAGAGCCAAGCTTCAGGATGCACCGCCAGCGATAATTCTTTTGTACGGCGCGTGAAGTGAACCTCCGTTGAGACCAAGAATTGAGGTGAAGGTATAGTGCTAGTTTGCAACTACCGCTTGCCCTGTGTGACAGTCCGCCTTCGGATCACTGGGTACAGAACGGCTGCCAATGCTGCGGCGAGGGTTGCGATCGTAACTTGGTGAACCGCCCAAACCGCCAAGTCCAACGGTAGTTGCGGCTCCGAGAGTCCCATCTTACGCTCGTTCGCACAGAAGCGCATACAGTCGATCAAGGGAAACGGAATCAGCCAGGCCGCTGCAAGCACAAAACCCAACTTGAATCCATCGGCCTTATCTTTCGGATTCAACAAAGCTACGATCAAGGTTACGCTTGGAAGCACAAATAGGGGGAAGCTCCAGAAGTCAACATAGATCCACGTCTCCCGTTCAAACAACGGGCTTGGACGCGAGCCGAGAAGAAATGGCTCTAAGATGTAAAAGGAGCACGCCCCTAATGCTAATCCGACTATGGCCAGATTACCTAAACGCTGAATTTGACTCACTATGCCCTCCTTCCATCGGTGGGATGGTAGGATTCTTGGCAGAAACGAAGCCGTGGTTTCTGCTATTTCGGTGTCGGCGGAGGGTTCTCAGGATCCACCGGCTTGCAGGTCAAGTTTGCCATTCCTGCGGGACACCCTTTGAGATTCTTTCGGTGCTCTTCTTTCCTGAATTCATTAATGTCGCCAACTGTTTTCACTGCAGCAATTATCTCCTGACCCTTTTCAAGGCCAACCGCCTGTATTATCGACGATTCGAATGAGTCGATAAACGCTTCCGAGGCGTTGAATGCTTGCCCTAACTTGGACGGGTGGCCCATCCTTATTGTCCTTCCGAGATTCATCGGCACCCCAGCCGGATGATAGCACCGTGTGGAGCTAACGAGAGCGTGAACTACGTGCGGGAGGGTGCCCCATCCTTGGACGGGTGGCCCACTCTTCCGGGGTCTTGTAGTGGATCGGGCGCCACGACCGGATGATAGCATCGTGTAGAGTTATCCAGGGCGTGAATAGCTCGCGAGGGGTGCCCCATCCTTGCGGGGTGGGCAAGGGTGGGCGGATGCAACTTCGATGTGCAGTAAGGCATGAGAAAGAATGGTCGGGGCGAGTGGTCCCGAAGCTTCGGGATGAACCACCGACCTCCTGCCTGCCCTGAGCCCAGTCGAAGGGGTCCCGAACCAGATTCCAACCCTTGTTGTGGCGCGTTGTCAGGTGCTGCGTGGAAGCGCTTGGTGTGGTTGGCGTTGCCTTGTACCTGTTGTGGAGCGTTGTATCGTGGAGTTTCGGGATGCAGCGACCGTCTCAATTTTGCCTACAGTCGTGCTTCCAGTCATGGCCCGAGTGACCTCGCCCCATAGGCCATGAACCGGATTCATGGGGCTTCATCAGAACGCGACTACGAACGGTTCTACCTCTCCCCAGTCACAAAGGGATGGAGGCTTGATTCAGTTCGAGGTTGAACTCCTTGAAGGCGGCAAAGATCTGCTCCAAGGAATTGGCACCGGCAACCCTTCCTTCGAACTCTTCGAAGTCGCTCATTGATTCCCAAAAGTTCCGCTCCCTCTTGAAGGACTCTTGAATAATAGCTTCGATCTGCTCAAACGAGATCTTGGGCGGATCAGGAGCGAAAACAAGCTCCACTTGCCAACGAGGGTTGCCGTCGAGCAACCCTAGGAAATCTCTAAATGTTAGCTCGTAAGGCAGCCCGCGGAGCTTTCTTGCGCGGACGACGTTAAACCTGCGTGCATCAGAATCAATGAGGATTAGCCCATCGTACCACCTCTTCTTGAATCCAAGTGCTGTGCACCTAGAAATGACATCAAGCGAGGGAATCACGACAACCAAACCTCGGCCAAGGATCAGTGCAGGAAACTGAATTGGTGTTAAGACGTTACCGTTGTTGTCTCCTGCTCTGTCCACGTCATCGGCGCTTGTCCTACTTTTCTGGTTCATAGTGCGTCGCACCCCGAAGCAACATATCGCCTAGGAGAACCTTAGCCCAATGTCGGACTGCCAAACCAGAGGCGGGCCGCAATCCCCTCCGCTGCGAGTCCTCCTAGCATAGCGTGAAAAGCCGCGTTGGGCATTCCCATTAGATTCCATGGCTGGTTCTTGATAAAGCCAGGGATCCACTTTCCCCAGCGGTTTCGTGGGATAAGCCAATGGTGGGCGTGTTGACCTTTAAACTCACGCCATCCCGTGCGCGTCCACCATTTTCTTGTGGCGTCCCAGGTGTGGCTGCCCGTGACCTTTGCAAGTCCCCGAGCCCCTACCTTTCCTACAGCCACTGCCAAGGATTTGACCAAGAAAACGTCTGAAGCTGCGATTGCCGTGTTGACAATCCCCCAACCCCAATTCCCCGTCTGAAAGTCGTTGATCGCAGCCCAGCCCGGGTCCAAAACTGGGATCAGAGATGCCCAGGGTCCCGGAGCTCCGACGGCACCACCAGAAACAGTTGTTCGCAATGGCAGCGCAGGTGATGATGTCAAGCCGCTGCCCAATGTGCTTCCAGCCACCCAACGGGGCCATGAGCCTCCAAATGTGCACCTTTGGGGGTAGGCCACCTCTGTTTCGGTCGAACTCTTCACTTTGAGACAACCTGCTCGTCACAGTTTGCCCACTTGTCCCGCTTTCAAGGGTCCATCTGGTTAATTCTTCATTAGGCGGAATCAGCAATGCGATGAGTTAGGATTCAGTCTGGCTCTCCGCGGGGGTTTGCTGCAGCACGCAGGTTCCAGTGGAAGGACCCCTGGCAAGAAGAAGGGAGGTTTCGGGGGAACCCTATCGTTTCAGGATTTCCCTCTTGATGACCTCACAGAATCTCTCCGTTAGGGGCTCGGGCGATTCCGCATCATCCTGCAAGAAAACGACTTGACTCTTCTCCTCCTTGCGCTCAAGGCATATGACGCCCTTACTTTCTATTTCGGCCAGGACAATAAGATCGTGGTCCGGTAGGACAATGCTTCTTAGTTCGGTTAGGCCTAAGACATGGACATGGCCAATGTCAAGGCCATCCGCTTGGCTTACGATTTCAAGATAATCCTCCGGAAAAGAGGCACCCCAACCTGCCAGGATAATTTGGCGATTCGCCTCGTCAACAGGTTGGCCCTTTGGGCGAACTACTGAGATACGATTCAACGACTCGAAACAGCCGCCCCAATTGTGCGGATAGGATAGTCGTCCGATGCCCTGGCGGGATTCTCTCATCGGATCTCTAGCCACTTTCACATGCTTGACGTCCACTTCGGTGCCCTTGTCAAAACCCAACTTGCTGGGTTGGCTTCTGAACTCCAGGGATGACAGCCACCCCTTATGCAAGACGATCCTCCCCTCAAGTTCGGGTTCCCTTTGACCCCTTGGGACAACGGTAACGATGGCGACGAGCAGTTCCTCGCTGGAGTCCGGGAACGCCAGATTTGCGGGCAGCCTGTCTTGGCGAGGAAAAAAAACTAGGAGTCTCCCGGCACTGTAGCGATGTACGGATCGCAAAACCTCTTTCTGTCGATCGAATCGTTCGCCTCCATCCGAGGGAAGAGTCGATCTCCAAGCCTGCAGTGCGGCTAACTCGTACTTTCGAAGCCTGACCGAAGGTCCATGCACAAGAGAATGAAGCAAGTCTCTAAGCTTTTCCATTTTGGATTCTTCTCGCCAAAGAATTTCATTTTAGCGTGGCACTGCGCCGGTCGTCGCCCCAGCAGCTGCGCCATAGTAGACGAACGGAATTCTCCCCAGTTGCTGAAGGACGGGGTTCCATTTGGGCCCAATCGAGCGCCAGCCTTTGGGATAGCGGTAGGGGTCCGTAAGATAGTGGAACCTCGGGGAAATATAGTTTCCGTTCCAAATAGACCTCGGTCCGCCCATGCGGTTGGGAATCCAATGCGAGAACTCTCTTCCTACGGCCTTTGTTCCGGCGGCCTTCAGGCCGGCGACTGCCCCTATTCCCGAATTTATGGCAATTCCGCTCCACTCACCCAGATTGTACGCCACCGAATTCTCGTCAACTAGGTCATCGTAATACGTTCCCTTTCTTGCGAGGGACGTAAGCCCGAAACTGAACACATCGGTTGCACCGCTTGCGAAGTTCCCTGCTCCCCGAAGGAGGCCCATGCATAGGGCACCGCTACAGAACGAATCACCTCCAAACATTCGCGACCACCATGACGAAGGGTCGAAGAAGTTGGAAGGTGAATACATGGAGCGTGTAGTCTGAAGTAGCGGCGCAGATGACGACGACTGGAAACCACTTCCTAATGAGCTCCAACCACCGACGGGGCATGAGCCTCCAAAGGTGCACCCCGGGGTGGACTGGGCCACCGCAATCGACATGTTCTGCCATCCGCCACTTGGCCCAGCACCGCCTTGCATAGAACTCCAAGAGCCAGCCACACCTGAAAGAGGGCCGGAGGAGAATCCAAGTGGGGGCATGGAAGTGGGCTGATTTGAGTACTGAAAGACGCTGCAACAGTGGAAGTAGGGGATGCCATCCAAACCTGAGGGATCAACAAAATTCACAGGGTCGTTCCGGACATACGAATAGCGATTGAGGGATTGGGGGTCGCCGCGGCGGCCCGCGAGAGGATCTGGGGACAAGAAGCGGCCAAGGCGATTGGCGTGATAGCGCGCCATCGCATAGTGGTTGCCCGACTCTGCATCCTTTTCATAACTCGTGAAGTTCCACTTGTAGGTCACCCCGGGCGCCTCGCCAAATGGATAGTGGCTGATCTGAGAGGTCGTCGTGGCATTCTCGTTGGTAATGACTCTGGCGGAAAGATGGTCCGGAATTACGTAGGTCAACGTATCCGCTGACAGGAACTGGTAGTGATACGCCATAAGTTGACTTCCCGCATAGACGTACTCGGTGACGGCAATCGTGCCTTGCCCAGCGCAGGGGTTGTTCATCCTGAATTCGCGCAGCGGGCTCGAGCCGGAATAATCGTATGAGGTCGTGTAAATGTTCGTTCCGCCACCAGTACATGCCGTCCTCTCCTCCTTCTGAATGCGGCGGCCGCCTGCGTCGTACTTGTAGGTTGTGCCGGTGCAGACTTTCGGCCACCCACCTGTGCAACTATAATTCACACTCTGGATTCTGTTCTCCGCGTCGTAGGTTAAGACGTTAAGGCCATCTGAGGTCATGTTGCCAGCAGCATCATAGGTATAGCCCGCTGTGGTGATACGATTTGTTGCTGGATTTATGTCCACTGAATTCGTCGGATGAGATCCAACACTGCCTGACATCAAGGACTGCGAAAGGCGGTTTCCATATTGATCGTAAGTCCATCCGAGAACCCACTTGTTAGAGGCTGAGCCTACGATTTCAGCCTGCTTGAGCCGGCCCAAGGGATCGTACAGGTAACTGGTACTCCGCGTGTTGTCGACGAAATCGTTGATGCACTGAATCTGGCCATTGTTCCCCAAGCTACCAGTTGGGCAGTTTGAAGAATCCTGTTTGTACCTGTAACCAAGACTCAAAAGTGCTTGCCCTTGCTTGGAGTAATAAAGGGACGTGAGCTGCAAGCGATTGTTGAATCCAATCGCCGCGTCCACGCCATTCCCGAGTGTGAAGGAAACTGGTGAACCCGCGGCGTTGTAGACCATGTTCGAAACGTAGCTGGTTGCGCCGCTTTGGATTGCAATTGGCCGTCCGATCGCGTCGAGTTGGTGGACAACCTGTCGGCCAGAAGGGAAAGCCTGTGTGGGGGGGTAGGTCAGGGTGGTAAGGTCACCAGCCAAGTTGTACTGATAGCTTAAGGAACCCTTGGTCGTGATCCGACCGAGTGAGTCGTATGTATACGTCGTCGTCCCCGATGCGTCTGTAACGCTTGTCAAGCGGCCAAGAGCATTCGCTGCCGCTCCTCCTTGATCGTACGTCATGGTTACAGTTGGGGTGCCGTCGCTGTACGCGGTTTGAGTGGACCTGTTCAGCGCATCGTACGTATACGTCGTTGTGATATTCCGCGCGTCCACCCGACGGCATACGGAACTTGGATCCCCGCTGCATAGGGTTCCGCCTGACGTTGTGAAATGGAAGACAGTCGTGCCGGATTCTGGTGTTGTTGAGGACGTGACGCGCGAAAGGCCATCATAAACATAGGTCCGCGTCTGACTGCCTTGATCTACCTGGATCAGATTGCCAGCGGCGTCATACCTGTAAAGCGTGACGTTTGCTGGCGAGTAGATTCCGCCCTGCGTTTCGTCGGCACCTCCGGTCAATGAAGATCCCGACGTGGCGGGCGTGAACGACGGATTACTGAAATTACTTGGATCGTCCGTCCACGATGTGGCGGACAATGGGTAGTTGGAGACGGTTCCGGCGACTTTGCTCACCAAGTTGACTACGTTCCCGCTCGTAGAAGCGGTGACTGGAGAGTTGGCATCCAAGTTAAACGCACTGGCCAAGGCGGAAGCAAGAGCTGCACCCGTGCTGCTCTGCCCGTAGCTCGCCATCTTTGTGAATCCGTTCACAGTGATTGATACGCCCCCTGAATCCCACACTACTTGTTCTTCGTAGACAGGTCCCCAGTCGATGCACTCCCCTTCGGACCAGAGGATGCATTCTTCACCCACATAAATGTACTCAATGGCTGACTGCTCCGACCCGTTAATGGTTACAGATCCAGTGCCTGGAGTCGCCGGTATTGTGCTACCGCCTTGGCCGGGTTCGAGCTCGTCCACTTCGATTAGCCTCCCGAGCGCGTCCGTCCAAGTCTGCTTGGCCTTGCCCGCCTCGTCTACGGAAAGTGTCGGATAACCAACCCCGTACATGGTCGTGGATCCCTGCTGCGCAACGAGACCACCCGCCGAAACAACCGTGGGCCCGTAGAAAGTCTGCGCCGTGTTTCCATCATGGTGAGTGACCAATGTCGTTCGACTGAGTGAATCGTAAGCGAAGGTCTCCACTCCATAGGTGGAGTCTAGCGTCGTTCGATACGGATTGCTCTGCGAAAGCACTCGTCCCATCACATCATAGGCGGTGTCCGCATGGGTGGCACCCTGTGGATCGTTGACGAGAGACTGGGCAATCATGCGGCCTAGACCATCGAGCGTGACCTGTTCGTGAACACAACTTGTGCAGGAGGTTGAATGTTGCGTGCTATTGACAGCGGAATACGTGTTTATTAAGTTCGCTCCGTTGTAAGTCGTCAGGGCCCATGGCCGGTTTCCGTTAATGAGTGGGCCAAAGCTGTGCGTCATTCGATCCAGACTGTCGGGCCCCATTTCAAAACTCTCCGCCCCGTTAGGGTCGCGTGTGTAAGCGAGTTTCCCCGAGCCCCAGTGGTATCCAAGGTTAGAAGTACCAACGAGAGGGACGGTAATGCTAGTCAGGAATGCGTTGGTCTGACAGCCTCCGGGATTCGCCGGCCAACCACCCTGCGGCGGCTGAGGCGGATTTGGACCTCCATAGGCAGCCTGGAACGCGTCCGAGTAGCCGAAGGAAGTGATGTTCCCCTTGGGGTCGACAGTCTGGATCAGCTGTCCCGTCACATCATATTGGAGGATCGTTGACAAATAAGTGTTTCCCTGGATCCACCTCTCGACAACGGTTGGGTTGCCTCTTGTCGTGTTGGCAGTCCCATAATTGGTGTCGTCCCAACAACCACTTCCAAGACTTACCGGCGTAAGTGGCGTGGAGTCGTACGTAATTCGCGTCTCGGCAAGCTTGGTTCCTGCGGCGTCTTGCACTTGAGCGTTAGTCACACGATCCAAAATGTTCTTTGTGCGGTACGCTGGGTTGACATCATCGAGATAGGCAAGAACCGCTTTCTGAACGAGGACACCCGGACCGCTGTTGCCAAACGCATACTCACTTCTCGACAGAAGTTTCCCAGCACTCCCAGTGTATGAACTGCCTTGATACGAGTAGGATATCGTGTCGAAAGTAAAGCTGGTCTTTTTAACCACCGTTCCGCCAGGAGAGGCAAGGGTTGTTGTTGTGGACTTGGGATGAGTGAAAGCCCAACCACCGAGGCTTGGAGGAGCCGGGTATGATTCTAATTCGTTGACAACTGTAAGAACGGGACTCCCACCAACTGCACCTGCGTAGTGTTGGACGCTCGTATTCCAAGCACCATTCCCTTGGTTCAAGCTGAATGTGTGCAGAGACTGTTCTCCGTTTGGCTTAGTGACCGTAACCGTTTGGCAGCCGGGTCCACATACTTGTGGCACCGAGAACGTCCAAGTTCCACCACCGTAGGTGACGCTGGTCACCCAGCGGTTCACATTTCCATTCGCGTCCGCAGTGTTGGCATACTCAAAGCTCACTGTTCCACCGGTCGGTAGAGTGACGCTTTTAAGGAGGCCGTAATAAGCCGCTTGGCCAGGTGCGGAGCCACAACCCGTTATTCCAGAACCGGAGTCGCAGTCGTACGAAAAAGAGTATCCGGTTCCGTCGGGTAGTGATAGGCCAGTGATCGGCCAGATGGTACCCGTAAATTCAGTAGTTCCCGGCATTCCGAAGAGTGTGGCAACGGGAAGTTGAGTCCTTTGGGGTGCGAATTGGGCGGAGCCGAACGTCTGGGTCACCCCAAAACTAACGAGATTGCCCGACTGTATGGGGCTGTTCGCGCCATGATATGTATCCGTTATCTTGTATGGAGGCGACGCAAACGGGTTGTAGAAGTAGTTGGCCTTATTGCCGTTTACGTCTCGAATGGTCTTGTTGCCCGAGCAGTCGTTCGACCACACTAGGTTCCCACTTCTGTCGTACACCGTAACAGGTTGAGGGCATCCCGTTCCTCCATTTGTGACGAACATTCTAAAACCGCTACCATCAAGGGCAAGGGCGTCTCCCGACAGCACGTTCTGGACTCCACATCCGGAATCCTTGCGAGTGAAAATCGGGAATATCCTCAGAGTTCCGTCGGCTTGTGTCCAACTATATGGCCCTTGTTCCAAGTAGAAGTTGTTACCGGAGCAAACGATTTGACTTCCGAACGCACCCCCGTAACCGGGATCAACCGCCCACTTCACTCCCCACCCCCCCCCGCCAGAATTCGGGTGCCAAAGCTGAGCTGCGCCAACCGAAACGGCTCTCCACAAACGGCTGTTGTAAACCAGCTTGGTTTCAAACTCATGGCCGCCGCGCTGCGGATAGCTGGCAATCTGAATCTCGAGGTAGACGTTACCGTTCGCAACGTTAACAAAGCCACCTGGAAACGGAACAGCCGTTGAGAAGCTTGGACTACCGCCCTGGAGGATATAACTCATTTCGCTTTGCGAATGAATAACCAACGGTGTTGCAAACGTGAACATCGCCGCTGCCAAAGCCTTCAGGCCCAGCCGCAGTGCGCACCGTGTCCGGATGCTAGGTAGCCTCATCGAACTCCTCCGTACTTCCGTGTTCGGGCTAGTACAATTCCGAATGCTTCGCTTCTGGGGAAGGAATCAACGGATTTCGAAGTCAGCATCTCTATGACCGTTATTGAAAATAATCGTTCTCAAATGAAATTCCCAAACACGCTGGCCGGCTATTTTTTCCCTGACTAGCCTGGGAACCATTACGCCATGAATTAGCTCGTAGTCCTCAAACTCCACGTCGCGCGGAAATTCGCGGTCGAGCGATTCGAGGGAATACACTCGACCGGATATCTTTGCAATCAATCCACTCTGAGCGTCCACGAAGTACTCGGTGACCATTCTGTCCGAAAAGAATCCATCACGGTCCTGCTCTGGAGATAAGTGTTTCTGGACACGAATTTTGTGAGTCAAACGCCCCGAGACTACAGCACTACTCGTTAGCCTGATCGAGCTCTGAGGGTCGCTCACAAGGGCAGCAAGGGAAAGATACGGAAATGTGATGATCCCCGAGTTCTGTAGGTTAAGAGGGGGAATGTCAGTTTGGTTACCGTCCGGTGCTTGCATCCTGCCGCGCCCTCGATCGTGGATTTGTGAACGCGTGCCGCCCGGGAGATGTGCGTCGAGGCGGAACTGGTCCGACCCCTTTGCACGAATAATTGCACCGCCGGAAACCCTTTGCCCGGCCCAGAAGTAGGTTATGGTGCCTGTAGCTGTGAAGTCGCGAATGTGGCCAATGCCTTGAACACCGCCTACAGCTCCAATTGCTTGAAGAGCTAGCGCTAAACCTTGAGGGTCCCGTTCAACAGATGCCCTTTGACTTGGGACAGATGGTGCAAGGCCAAACAGCATAACCAGGGAGCAGACCACCTTTCGCAGGTGCATAATGAACCCCTCCGTTCTAGAAGTTGGGCCAAGCTTCTACTTGCCTGCAGCTATCATGTCAAGTACAAAGTTATAATAGAACTGGTTATAGGAAAGGATTGGTCTTATATGCATATAAGTAACTGATTTCCTCAGACTCGCAGTCAGAGGATAACCTCGTTCGAATTCGATCTTCTCGAAGGTGTGCCGCCTCGGGGCTTTTCCTGTGCAACTACTTGGCATTGAGTGTCGCCTCAAGTTCCTGACCTTCAGCAACGCCGCTCGGGAGATGATTCTCTGGCTGCTGGTGCCTCTTAGGTTCGCTCGGGCTGGTGCATTTTGCATTCTTGAGCCGCTTGAAAACATTGGCTTTACCAATCACGAACGGGGCTTGCGCGGGTAGAGCACCTGGTGCAAAACCAGGCGGTCTGGACATCCCCTTTGCTCTTAGCGGCAAAGGTTCAACAACTTGCGATTGACTTCTGGTCGCCGCCACCAACCTTGTGGGCAATTCTGCGGATCACGAAGCCTCGACCCTGCTCCTATCCGGGTTGCAATAGATTCCGCCAGCGGTGGCACCATCCGAATCCGCTCCCAACTCTTCCGCAAGCGTCTGCACATTCGCCCAACCCTGGCAGTCGGTCCGCTGTCATGTACCCAAGTGGCCTAGCCCTGGTTTCCGCTGCCTTTAGCGAGGTAAAGCAGGCCGCAAAGAGAATCGGTCGTCGAGGGAATAAACACAGTTCAGGAGTTGTGCTTCTGATCGATGAGGCCGACGCACTTGCACAGTCTCGCGAGTTGGGGCAAATGCACCACGAGGACCGCGCCGGCGTAAATGCCCTAATTCGCGGCGTTGATGACCTTGCTTCGGGTAATCTGCCAGCCATCGTCGTGATGTGTACAAACAGACTGGATGCGTTGGACCCTGCTGTTCGTCGCCGCGCCGCAGTTACCTTTACATTTTCTCGACCAAATGAAGCACAGCGGTTGGCCTTTCTAAGGCCGGTCCTCGAGGAGTTGGGCTTCACATCCTCACAGATTCACAACCTGGTTGTCGCGACGGGACCAATCGATGGACGTGCTTACGGATGTACTTACTCGGATTTGGCGCAACGGTATTTGCCGGCGCTCGTGCTGGATGCTTTCCCTGATGCTTCGATTCACTATGAAAGAGCGCTCTCAATTGCGAAGGACACCTTACCTACTCCTCCATTCAGGGAAACGTGAGGTAGGTTTAGCATATGGGTGAGCAGAGCGCTACGCGATTACAGGGAGACCGTTACCAGCACTTGTATAGCTGGTACGAACTCTTGCAGCTTCTCGACAAAGACTCGCCCTATGAACAGGGCTTCGTCGAACAGGAGCAAGCCGGCTCCGCGGATGATGTAACCTTGCATGCAAGAGCGGGATCTTCTAGGCGCACGAAGTTCGTCCAAGTGAAATGGCACGTTGACCATCGAAATTCGTACTCTCTAATTTCATTGACTGAGATAGCTTCCGGAACACGTTCTCTACTTAAGAAGCTGTTTGATACATGGAGAATGCTTGCTTCACAAGGCCGCATCGAAATTTGGCTTGTGAGCAATTGGTCCGCTGCTCCTGATCTTGGAAGTTTCATTCGTGCTCAGGATTGGTCACTAAAGCCCGAATTCCTTTTGTGCACCCCCAAAAGCGATGCGGGACGCGGCCTCTCCAAATGGAAAGAGCAACTCAACGCTCCGGAGGAGGAGATCAGCACTTTTTGCAGCAACTTGCGCTTACGTTTGGGCTTCGCCGGTATTCGTGACCTCGAAGAAATGGTTGACGATCGAATGGCGAGACATGGATTGCGGATAGGCGATAATCCAAGAGCCATTGCAATTGATATCGTAAGTAAATGGATTGAGTTGGGCGGACTTCATAAGCGAATTACCCGGGCATCGTTGGTCGAGGCGTTGAAAGAGAGAAAATTACTCGCGAACAGAGTGGACTCGCCCCTTGTAGGGATGACCATCCATGGCTGGTCGAAGCGACACTATGATGTACAGCCCCATGAGGAACTTGATTGGACCCGTTTTTTTGACAGGGAGTCACGCCGAATACCCTCGCAGGATGATTGGACTTGTGACCTGCTTCCTCAACTACGAAGAGCGAAGGCTGAGTTAGCGAAGTTCGAAGCTGGTTCGCGTTCATTGATTTCCGAGGCAAGATTCCATTGACCACTATCCTTGCGATCGGTTCAGAGTTTCCCGATGTTGGCGGATATCGATTCAGGGTGGAACAACCCACGCGCGGGGAAACCTTTCTCTGGCGCTCTGATGCCAAACCCTCCGAAGCGTCGGTCGACATTCGGGAGGAAATAGGTGAGGAGGCGAACGGCGAGATTCTGGTGGTGATGTCAGTCACCGGGGACGCTTCGGAGGATGCCATCAGGCATTTCTCGTCGAATCATAGACGATTCGCGGCAAGAGTGTTTGCACAGCCACGCGTCGGGCCCGGCGATGCATCGCTGCAATCTGACGCGGACGCTTGTGCCCTGGCGATTCACACGAAGGACCTCATTAGATCTGCTCGTAGCAAGTACAAGGCCCGACGAACTCACCTCGTTCTGTATGCACCTGCCTCTTACTGCTTGTTCTTGGGTCAACGGCTCAACGCTGTCGGGGACATTATTACCAATGAGCGGACGGCTGAGGGCGAGTACCAAGAATCCCTTACGCTGAAAACCGGATAGGCGCATTCGACCGAAAGCACAGACTGCGGACTCGTCTACAAAATCGCCCACAGTGGTGTAGACGAAAAGCCAGAAGCGCAATGCAAATCATTGAAAAGAATGGTCGGGGCGAGTGGATTTGAACCACCGACCTCCTGGTCCCGAACCAGATTCAGCACCTTGTTGTGGCGCGTTGTCAGGTGTTGTGTGGAAGTGTTTGGTGCTGTTTCGTTTGCCTAGTACTTGTTGCCTTGTGGTGTTTGGTGTGGTAGCAGGGTGCAGCGTGAGCTACAAAATTGCCTACAGCATGATAACTATAGAGTTATAATAATATGTAGATATCTCCGCATTCATCGCTGGCTGATCCGTCCTCCGCGGGAGTTTGAAACCGCCATTCGGAACTTTATCGCCACGACCAAGGGACATCCGAAACCTTTCGTCTGGACCAAAACAACCGACGGAATCTTGGCGAGCGTGGCGCGCTTTTGTAAACGCATTTCTGACTCGGGACACTAGAAGGCCCCTTGCAATTGCTTTGCCAGCGCCGTGTCGCCTCTAGCTTGGTACGTTTTTACGAGGTCAAGGAGATATCCTTTAACTCGGGACGCATCGGCCTTCCCTCCAAGCCTAGAGAAGGATCTAAACGAGGTGAGCAATACCTCCTGCGCCTCCTGGAATTCTCCTTTGCGTAGATGCATCGCCCCCATTTCCCCTTGTGTCCAGGCAATCCCATAGGGATCGTTTAGCTCTCTCTTTATCTCCAAACTCTTTTCGTAACTAAGCTCTGCCTCTGTCCATTGATTCCGGTCTGAATGAACCATTCCGAGAATCGTGAGGCTATATGATTTGAGCTGTCGGTCCCCCAACGAGTCAGAAAGCTCCATGCTTAGTTTCAGCACGCGAACTGCTTCCTCATACATACGCAGTTTCTCCAGAGCAAGCCCCATGTTGTTGTAGACAGCGCTCATTCCCGAGCATGCTCCAAGCTGATCGTAGAGCTTCAGTGCTTGCTCGTAGGAGTCAATTGCTGCTCGAGGGTCTCCTCTTTCGCTATCAATCAGCCCTCGCATTAGAAGCGTCGAAGCTATCCCGTGGGGATCTCCAATTCGTTCGTAAATTGCCTTCGATTTCTGGCAGTTCTGAATCGCTTGGTTCCAATCCCCCTTTCGGGTACAAATAAGAGCAAGACCGTGATGTGTCGCGGCCATACCGTGGAGGTCTGTGAGCCTTCTAAACACGTCCAAAGCACTTTGGTAAATCTGAGCGGCCAGGTCCCAGTCACCCCTCTTTTCGGCGATGTCAGCGAGCCCCGATTGAGCCTTTGCTTTTTCATGAGGGTTTTGCAGTTTCTCGGAGATCTCAAATGCTTCTCGGTAGCATTCAATCGCCTTCTCCCATTCTCCTTTCCCGAGGCGGACTGCGCCAATGTTCATTTGAGCGTGAACGACTCCAAGTCTGTCGCCCAACTGCGTGTATGTCTTCAAGGCGGCCTCATAGACCGTGAGTGCCCCATCCCAATTGCCCATACCATGCTGAATCGACGCAATTGCCACCTGTGCGTTCAACTCATCTCGCACATTCCCAATCTCCTCAGAAAGCCGGAGGCTCTCTTGGTAAAACTGAAGGGCAGCATCCGTTTGCCCTTTCTGCTGGTAGACGGCGCCGAGCTGCATGTACGAGCTTGACATTCCGAGCTGGTTCCCAAGCTCCTCGAATACCTTTCGAGCCTCTTCGTACAAGTCGACCGCGCGTTGGTAGTCGCCTTTCTGATGATAAACCACGCCCAGGTTCAAGAGAGTCAGGCTGGCTTGGTTTCGATCCCCCAACTTCTCGAAGCCTCGGATTGCCAGTTGATAGAGCTCAAGGGCCTGATTCCAATCGGCCGTGCCAAGATATACAGAAGCCATTCCCGTTTGAATCTGAGCGCTGCCGTTGGCGTCGCCTAGGTCGTCGTATACCTCCTTTGCGGCTTCGAACAATTCGATGGTTTGGGTCCAGTCTCCCCTACTTTGATGAATCCACGCTAGACCAGTAAAAGCTTCCGCAATCCCCTTCGCGTTCCCCAGTTGCTTGGATATTTCGTGGGCTCTCTGATAGAACTCTTGGGCATTATTCCAATCGCTTTTTCTAAGATACAGGGATCCAAAACTGCTGTAGACTTGTGCGATTCCACGTAAATCGCCGACCCGTTGCAGGGTATTCATGGCCTTCTGAAAGAATTCGTTAGCTGTCTCCCAGTCCCGTGTATCGGCATAGAGCATGCTTAACGTGGAGTAGACGTTTGCCATCCCGGGAGCAAATCTCAAGCCCTCGAACGCCTCACGGGAAGCATGGTAGTACTTGATCGCCTCATTCCAATTGCCTACGTTGTGAAAGATCGAACCAAGAATCAGGCACGCGTTAGCCCTGCAAAGCACACCGTAATCCCCTTTGACTTTGGAAAACGCACCAAGCGATAGCTTCAGGTTTTCTATAGCCTTGTGCCAATCACCCCTGTTTCGGTGGATTATTGCCAGCTCGTTATACGTCTGCGCAAGACCGAAGCTACCCGAGTCGGGCGAACTCCCTTGGAGAAGCTCGAAGCTCCTGAGGGCTTTTCCCTGAGCATCAACTGCCTTGTCCCAGTTGTTCCTCTGAAGGTACATCGATCCTAGACCGTTGTACGTTACCCCTTGACCCCAATGGTTACCTTGGGCCGTGCAGAGTTTCAGCGCCTCGTTCCAGCATTTCTCTGCGCCATCCCACTTAGCAAGAAGAGATAGCAGAATCGCTGTCCTGTGATAGTAATCTGGGTCTTCTAAGTCAAAGACTCGGTTCCAGAACTCTCCAAGGCTTGACTCCACTAGTTCAATCTCGCCGAAACCCTCGTACGCTTGGATGCCGAGGTCGAGAACTGTCTTGGCATCAAGCTGCCTCGCCTTACTGAGGAGAATCGCTGCGGCGTCTCTCTGATTGCAACTAATGAGGGTCGTCAGGATTTCGCGCGATTTGGTCTTAAGGAATGCATCGAGCACTGCCTCAAACTCAGGTGCTAAGCCATTCTTGAAGTAGCACTTCCTGGCGAAATAATCGCTGAGAATTGCGGGTTGAATACGGAACTCTCCCGTTTCTTCCTTGACGATCAACTCGTTGAGCGTGCCAGTCTTGATTTCCCCGTAATGTTCCTGGAGGAAACCATCCCGGCGAACGAGAGACAGCTTGCCGACCAAGTATTTAAGGTGCGTCCACCTGCTTCCAAACTCTTCTGCACACTTCTTGTAGATAAAGCCTAATAGCTGGTCGGGAGTTTGAATTTCATCGAGGACCCGTTCCTTTGCATACAGTTGAAGTGCCAAAATGCCGACTCCTGGGATGCCTTCAGAGATTCTGGCAATGTGGGCCAAGGTGCTATCGTCCAGCTGAATCTGTCTTGTCAACTTGGCGCGGTTTCGCGTTATGCGAACAATTGTTTCTTCGGCCACGGGCCTAAGCTGGATGAAGTCGGGAATACTTCTGTTGCCCGTGGAAATTGCAGTTCTTGGCCCCTGCTCGTCCGTTGAAACCGCAAGAAGTTTCACGTTTCTTCGAAATGTGACATCGACGACCTTCAGAAAAGTCTCAGAAGGATATTCCTGATAATCCTCGTAGACACAAATTTCTTTCCTCCTGACAACCTGATCCAATCCCTTCACGAGGTCCTCTGGACTGCTTGCATAGCCCTTTAGGAAAATCCATTTCATTCTCTTGCGTCTAGCCGCCTCGATGCAGCAGCGGCTTTTTCCAATGGACCCAGCGCCGGTTAGAACGAGAAATCGTGATGCGCTGTCCGCCCACTCCTCGATCTGTCTTACCACATCGCGCTGTTCGACTGTCCCTGCTCCACCGACTTCAAGCCGCTGGACGTAGTCGTGTAAATGGCGTTGCATCTCCTGGTCATAGTATTCTTGGAAGCCAACGAGGAATCTTCCTTTTCTATTTGCGAGCCACTGTTTGCCGCGGTCAAAGGCGTGGTCTCCGAGTTTCCTGAGCAGCCACACCAAGACGGCGCCTATCGGAATCTTTGCAATAATCCCTAGCGGGGACAGGTCGTTGAGAAAGGACTTGAGCCAATCAAGCATAGCCGATGGGGATGTTTATACCTTGGCAATAAATGAAGTCAAGGAAGTAGAAGCACAGGAGAAAAGAAAAGCTTTCTCCGGACGCACGTGGCGAGCCCTAGCCGGTTTCCAGGGGTAAGAAAAGCTGACGGCAGAGCTTAGTCATGCGCGCCAACGCGCGGCAAAACTGTGCAGCGCCCGCCCGTTTTCTACTCAATGCGGCCCCAAGGTCTTCACGTGCGGGACCCAAGTAGTCGGCGTGCCTTCGGAGGCGCATCTTCATCGTAGATAAGCCTGGTGGATCGCCGTTAGCGGCTCAGCAGAGCAGGGCAGTGCAATGCTTGATGTCGCCTTGGCTGATAACTCTTCTTTTGGGCCAACCCCTTGCTAGGCTGCCCGAGCACCTGGACGGAAACCAGGAGGTCTACCCGAATACAATTTGGTCTTTGCTGTCGCAGAATCAGGGGCTTACGCGAGAGACCTTGGACTCGATTTCGGTCATTGTAGTCAATCTTGTAGCTCACGAAACCTCTCTCCACAACACATCACAACAGGTCGCTGAAAATTTCGTGTTGAATCTAAAGGAGTTCCAGGGGGCAGATCAGGTAGAGAACCGGGTCCCGAACCAGATTCCAGAACTTGTTGTGGCGCGCTGTCAGATGTTGTGTTGAAGTGTTTGGTGTGGTTGGCGTTGCCTAGTACCTGTTGTGGAGCGTTGTAAAGTGGAGTTTCAGGATGCAGCGACAGCCACAATTTCGCCCACAGTCCGCAGGACGAACAACGAGGAACCAAGGTAGGTGCCCACCGCAAACGACTTCGAGTAGTATCCAAATTGATTGTCAGACTGTGTAACTCTGGAGAGAATTAAGACTCGCCCCGCTGGTCATGCGGCCGGACACTACGGCCGAAGTGCTGAAAATGTCGCCTCAAGCCCAGTAAGTCAGATTCAGATACCGGATCGTCCAGGTTACGCGCCGCGCGGTGGTGTTACTTTTCATCTGCTTGCTGGTTCTGTCGCCCGCTAGCGGGCAAAGCCAGAAGCCGAGTTTCAAGCCGCCCAAGAACGCAGAGAAGTATGTCCCCGGAAAGGTGCTGGTGCGGTTCCGATCCGATCCAGAAGCTTTAGCTTGCGGTCCGTGAAAGTTAGCGAGAGTGCGCAGCCCGCGACAAGAGCGAGAACAGCTACCGCAGAAGAGAGTCGCGGGACACCGATTGACGGATTGCCCAAAAGATGTTCCGTCTTTAGCATAACTAATGCGCTTAACACAGCTACGGCAAGAACGCCGGGAAGCATTCTGACCCAGCGGTCAACCATTAAGAAGATGAACCCACCTCCAAATAGCAGGCTCAGCCAGGCGAAGGCCCTGTTACCGGGGATCTTGAGGCCAGAACTAGCGATGCCCAAACTAATAGTCCAAGCGCAAAAAATGACAGCAGCATCCATCCAGCGCTTCTAAAACCACGGGCAACGTGTTCTTTGGTACTCAACTTTCGGTGTTTCATTGTGGAATTGAGCAGCCGATGGCTTCGGCGATTGTAAAACCAACTCCCGCAGCCCATTGGTAAGCTCGAGTGCCAAGTTTTCCAAGTAGGCTCTTGGTGCCTGCCGTTGGAACGCCGCTGAGAGCCTTCGGCAAACTGCCTTTGCCCGCGATATTCATCGACATAATATCCGAAGTCCTCCTTCCCCAAGTGACTTGTGAGCCCATACCACCCGCCTGGGGTGAACCCCTTCCCTGAGAGCGTCTCCGTTGTCAAATCTCGCGGCTGCACCGCAAACTCATTGGCTCTCAAACTGCCGAAAACTCACTCTGCGCCTGAGCCAGGAAAAGGGGACCGTTCAATCATCCAGAACATCTTATGATCCGCTGCGCGGAAATCGGGGGCAGGTCAGGCCTAAGGAGCCGACACCGTCATCTAATCAGCCACCACTAGAATTCCTCCCTGGATGCTCACCCTTCGGGGATCGCTCTATGACTCCGAAGCGGCTGTGCGATTCCCTGGCGCCTGGGTCAGCGCATTCATATAGTCAGATTTCCGAATGAAGGGCCAGTAGTCAACTTCTCCGAGTTCTCGAAGTCGCTTCTCGCTTCGTCGCGCAATTGAACCGAATGAGAACAAATTCAAAATGCTGGAAAGCAGACTGATTTTCGGCTCAGGCCACTCGAACGGGAGGTCTGTTGTCAGAAACAGTTGACACCGCTCAAGAATCGCCCGCACCTCTTCGCTTGGGACATCCTTGCCGACCAACCGATACTCCCTAAGGTCCGAGTATGTAACCCATGCGCCTCGAAAGATCGCTTTCAACGCAGCATCAGATTCGCTCCGTGGAAAGCTCCGGTGAAACTGCTCATTGGTAATCTCTCCAGCGATAAACCGCCGGAGAAGATCAGCCCCAAGTCGTCGTTCTGTCTGCGCTGATGTCATTGGTCGATGAAGGTACAGGTAGCAATTGCTGTGGCGTCAATCACTGCTGTCGCGATGGCTATCGGGCCACCTATCCGACCGGCAGCTCGGAAGATATTTGCGCCGGATGCGGCGGTTCCTGAACCAAGCGAAGCCCAACTCAAGAGATTCGTGAGCGGACCCGATCCGAGAGCCTGCGGCAAGCCAACCGCAGCCTTCGGGATAATCGGAGCTGCTGGAATCAGGGCAATGCGCGTGGCATCTTGCGCAGCACCCGGAAGCGTGTTGAAGTCGTAGTAGGCTTTAGCGCAGGTCTTAGCTCGATCTGTTTTCGTCGGTTGTTGAGGAGTGCCGCCCGCGCCTCTGCCGGACGTATTAAAAAGGCCGAGCAGCCCGAGGAGATCCGAGTTCCCGTAGACGGGAAGGAATTTGGGCACACCTGGAGCACAATCGCCGTTGGGACAAGCGGGGTTCTCTCGCCATTCCGTTGGCGTGTCGGCTATCCGGATCAAGTCATCGATACTGAAGATGCCCACCATGCGCAAGGCCCTAGCGCAATCCATTTCCATTTCGTTGAGGGTGCAGGTCGGACCGCCTGAGCCCCCCAATCCAGTGGCCACACAGATGACCGTGGGTTCGGCCTGGCCCGCATCTCGACTTGAGTAGCAGCTCAAGCCGAGTGGGTCGATAAAATCGATAGGGTCATTCATCACATAGGCGTACCGATTCAGCGACTGTGGATTGTATGGCGACCCAGCGATGGGGTCAGCGGCGCTGAAGCGACCGAATCGGGGGATGTGCGTGCGGAACATCGCGTAGTCGTTGCTGGATTCGGAGTCGCGTTCGTAGGAGGTGAACTTCAGCTTGTTGGTGCCGCCTGTCTCGTACCAGTTCTCGCCAAAGGGGTAGTGCCCGCTTTGGGCAACCACTGCGCCATCTGTGTCCGTTGTGACACGCATTGAAAGGTGGTCGTTGTGATGATACTCCAGCGTAGAGCCCTCGTGGGTCGCAATCAAGGGACGGGTGGCCCATCCTTTTTGTCCTTCCGAGATTCATCGGCACCCCAGCCGGATGATAGCACCGTGTGGAGCTAACGAGAGCGTGAACTACGTGCGGGAGGGTGCCCCATCCTTGCGGGTTGTGCAAGGGTGGGCGGTTTCGCAGTGGGATTCGAAGTTTGAAACAAGTGGTCGGGGCGAGTGGATTTGAACCACCGACCTCCTGGTCCCGAACCAGATTCCACTACTTGTTGTGGCGCGTTGTCAGGTGTTGTACGGAAGTGTTTGGTGTGGTTGCGTTTGCCTAGTACGTGTTGTCTTGTGTTGTTTCGTGCGGTTTCAGGGTGCAGCGTGAGCCACAATTTCGCCTACAGTAATGCAGCGCTTGGGAGGACGTGGCGGTCGCCGGAGATCAATTCGACGGTTCTGCTGCGCTGTGCAATCTGGCACGGTACCTCGTGGTTATGCGGTGAGAATTTTCTCGACGATTTCAATGCCGGTGCGGCGCAGAAACTCATCCGGCGACTCGCCCCCAATTAGTATAAGGTTAAGTAATTACGCGGCTCTAGAACGGCTTCCGGAACAATCAACGAGCACGGATTTAGTGGTGACTCAATCAGCAGACGAACGTAACTGGTCTGTTAGCTTCATCCGCCGGGCCAGGTTCAGGTAGATCTCCAGCGCGTGGTTGGAATCGGTCGAGGTCACAAACTGCCTGGGCTGCACCGCCAGCAAATTCTCCTCTTGCATGATGGTGGGTCAGACCGGCACCAACGCATCAGCCAACTCCAGGCCTGTCACGGTGAAATGTGACGGTGCGCGCCTCCACCCTCGTCACCAAGTCCATCAGTGAGGTCACGCTTACGGTCCCTTGAAACCAGGATGAACCGGAGTCGGTGAAACGCAAGCGGCCACAAGTTGCCTCCCGCTAAAACTGGGCCATGAAACCTATCTTGCTACTGCCCAGCCGAAAACGGGAGGTACATCTTTGAATTTCGTGGTTGTTAGCTTAAGTGTTGAAACGTCCAGTAAATGGATTCTGACGGTTCCCTTTTCTGAATCCCAGAGCTCATTCAGCAAGATCCTAGATGAGTCTGGCGACCAGACGGGTGAGGCAGCAAAGTATCTGTCTTTAGGGAGTGTCACTAACACTCTGGACCCGGTGCCATCGGGTCGAATGACAGAGAGGCGATCCGACCCAGGGGCGTAGATCCATTGTCCTTGGCTTGGGCTTTCTGAACTCTCAAGGAACGCAATCCACTCGCCGGATGGAGACCACGAAGGCGCCCTGCCCTCAACAATCTTGGAGATCTTCCCCGACTCAAGATCCAGGACAAAGACACCATGCCGCGGACTTTCGTGGAGGAGTGATTGATTCATGTCATAAACCACACTTCGCCCATCCGGAGACCAACTTAAGTCGATGCGATCATGTTTTCCGATCTCGGGGCTCGAGCTCATTTTCCCAGTCTTAAGATCAATAATTCGAAGGCGAATACCTTTGATCACTGGATCCCGAACGGCAAAGGCCAATCTGGAGCCGTCCGGGGAAATAGCAATTCCCCTTCGGAAATCCACTATTTGCTCGTGCTCCGTCCACTTTCTATTCAACATTGAGTAGGTCGCGACAGCCAAGACTTCACGCGAAGAGCTGTCATGCCCTAGCCGGGCGGAAGCAATAATCCTTCCATCGCCGGACATGCTAGGGTGCACATAAAAGCTGCTCCCTTCTTCCTGCAGCTTCCATGTTTCCTTTTCAGAGGTAACAAACAGCTTGAATGGCGGATAGCCGGTTAGCAACACAGCAGCAGGCAACCGGGATAAACTGTCTGGTTCTTGAATCTCCTCCAATGCGAACGGAGAGAGCGCAAAAGCGGTGAGCATGATTGGAATCCAGAATTGTCTGTACATATCTTTCCTTTCCTCAAACTGAAGTAGGGTTCATCATTAGTAGTACTTATCATCGCTCTTCTTGTATCCCGGGCTCCACCCCGGAAGGTTAGGCGGCTTGATTCTCCCTGCTGGGTTCTGATCGAGCATGTTAAAAACGAATGTGTTGCTATTGTTGCTCCTCCTGACGTATTTGGGCCCACAAACTGGGCACTTATCGTAGTTTTCCGTCTTCGCGTAGTAATTCAAACGCTGAAGAAGGGCTTGTTTTTGCTCCGGAGTGACAGCGATGAGCACTCCATGGAACGGCACATCGTCGGCTCTTGGATCGTTTCTTCGGACTTGTTGATTCTCCGCGCCGCCGGGATCCCCCAAGATCTCAAAATAATACATTTTCCAAACCCCATCTTCCTGGACAGGGATCCCGATCCGGTGGTGTTTTGGAATGTGAGCGGTTTTATGTGGGAGGAGGCCGCGAACTGTAACCGAAATGTAGTTTCCGGCTCGAATTTGCTCGCCGGTCGGAAACTGTTGCACGGGTTGCACGGGAATCTCTACACAAAAGATCAAACAAACGATCAATACCTGGGGCTGCCGCTGCCGCCGCATCCTTCGCCTTTGTTCTGCTTCGCTTTCCAAATACTCCGTGCCTAAGCCAAGCCGCCAATCATTAGGAAATGTAAAGCCATCGATCGACACTGCGGCATACCCAGTCGGATCAATGAAGAGCATTGGATTGTTGCGCGCGTAGGGGTAAAGGTTCCAGGTTTGCGGATTTCCGGGTTGCTGGTCAACGAAGGGCAGGTCAGGCGTCAAGAATCGTCCAGCGAGGCTCACATAGTAGCGCGCCCCATAGTAGTCCATGCCGGACTCCGCGTCGCGTTCCTTACCGGTGAAAAGGTGATTGGTAGTACCCGAGCCTGCAGGGCCTTCGCCGTAAGGTAGGTAGTCGTACTGCTCGTGCAAGCTACCGCTGACGGTGGTTAGGGCACGCGTCGATCCGAGATGGTCTTTGTGCGTGAAGTAGGTGGTGTTGTTTTTGTACTGTGCCAGAAGCTGGCCGCCCAGGTACACATATCCTACGGTCCAGGTCGTGCCGACCTTCTCAGCGACCACTCCGCCCGCACCGTAGATGTACTCGGTTGTGACGGCGCTGGCGATCTTGCGCACGCGGCGGCCGTCCGCGTCGTAGGTGTAGCACAGCGTGCTAGGGCAGCCATTGTTGAGGGATTTCAACCGACCCTCGGCGTCGTACTGGTATGTCTTGCCCGGCTCGCTTGTCAGGTTGCCCGCAGCGTCGTAGACGTATCCCGTATCCGCAATCTGGTTCTTGTTGTTGATGATCGGGAAGTGCTCGCCGCAAGGCCCTGTGCCACCTGTAGCATCCTGAGCGGTGCGATTGGCCCAGATGTCGTAGCTCCAAGTGTAATTACACTGCGACCATGTCATCGAGATCAACCTGTTTAGCTCATCATAGGTATAACTCTTGCTGAAATTCTGTATGCCATACGCCGACCAGGACATCACGTTGCCATCATTGGCAGTTCCATGATTGAAGGCGTACTTCATTTGATAGAAGTCGCCTGTCGGATCCGCAGATGTACACTGCACCTCCGAAGTTGTTCCTGCTGTTAGGCGAACACGGCACGGCTGCAACCTGTTGTTCATGTCTACTCGGTGATAAAGGTTGTTGCCGAATTTCACGTATTGGACAGCTCCAGTCGGGCTGTAACCGAAATTCGACGCCAGTGTGCCCGGGTGCTGCGAATCGTTGAGACTGCTTGTCAGTTGCGTCACGCGGCCCGAGTTGTCGAATTGCTGTGTGAACGTATTGCCCACGCCGTCGGTGTAGCTGGTCATCCCTCCGATCAAATTGTAGGCGTAAGTCAGCGTGAACCAGCCCGTGCCACAGTTGAGCGGCGTACATTGCCAGTTGGTGAGCACACGTCCACCCACATCGAAGCTACTCACGTTGCGCGTGCTGCCTTGCGATGACTTCACTAGCCGCCCCACTGGATGTTGGATGCTCAATCCGTCCACCAAGGAAACGTCGTAGATGAAGGAAGCAGCCGGATCGCCGTTCGAGTACGTCTTGCCCGTCAGGCGATGCAATTTGTCATAGGTGTGAGTGATGGTGATGCCGCGCGCATCGGTCTTGGTGATCAGGTTGCCATCGTTGTCGTAGGCGTAGGCGGTAGTGCCGGATTCGGGATTCACCGCTTGTGTAAGCTGCGAAAGCGAATTGTACGTGTAAACGCGGGGCCGCCACGAGGGCGGGACTGTCGCGTCGGAGCAGGCCTTGTCGGCGGTTGGGTCTGTGCTCTTCTGATGCACGCACAGGAGATTATCGAGCACATCGTACTGATAGCGCGTGATGTGCACCAGGCTCATCGCGTTGTTGGGCTCCCAGACCCGGGTCAACCGCCCGAGCGCGTCGGTTTCGCTCTTGCGTTTCTTGCCGGCCTGATCCGTCACCGTCACCGTGTTGCCCGAGTATTCCGTGAGGATATGATTGGAGCCGCTTGTGCCGTCAGGAGGGATCACCTTTGTAGCCCTGCCCAACGCGTCGTAATGGAAGGTGGTAATGCCATAAGTCTGATCACTCGTGGTGCGATAAGGGTTGGTCACCGAGAGTTTGCGCCCCAAAGCGTCGTAGGTAGTGTCCACTTTGATGCTAGGATTACAAGTTAGCGTCCCGTCCTCGCATTGCTCTGTGCGTTTGACGCGGCCCAAACCATCAATCGTCCCAATCCCGACGAGGTTCGCCGTGGCACTGATCTTGGTTGTAACGCTGACTTTGATTGGGCTGGACGGGGTGGGCGTAGCCGGTTCTGTGAATGCAATGGTGTTTTGCCCGCCATCCGCCATGACCACGGTCACCGGCCGACCCAGGGCATCGTAGGTGAACTTGGAGTAGTCGGGCTGCGGCGGCGTGAGCGTGTTGGTGCACGCGCCAGAGAGATTCTGGCCGCAGGCCGCAGCCACTAGACCGGTAAACCAGAAGAACTGTTTTTTCTCGATGTGGTCGATCCCGCTGGTCTTGTCGAATTGTATCTGCGTCACGTAGGCCTGCGAGTTGCGGTTGACGCCATCGCTGAAGTTGTCCGCATAGCTGAAAGTAACCTTGTGACTGAGTGGGTCAAGGGTCTCTATTAAGTTCCCTACGTCGTTGAACTTGTTGGTGGTGGTCAGCCATGCGCTGTCGGTGTTGCGCCAGCGCTTCACCAACGTTTGGTTGCCACGAACGGTGTAGGTGTAGGGGTAGCCCGCGTAGTCGTGCTGTGGCACACCGCTGGTTTGCGTGATAACGGTTGTGTCGTAAGAGAATTGCGACCACGCTTTGGTGTTGGCCGCGGCGTCCAGCACTTTCTTCTCGGTCACGCGATCCCAAAAGTGCGCGTTCAAATAGGTAGAGTTCGACTGGTGCAGGTAACTGAGGGTGGTTTTGCGGACCAACGCGCCTGCGACCCCACTCCCGTAATCGTACTCGCGGATCTCTGTCGGATTCTCCCGGCAGTCAGTGAAGTTTGAGCCCTGAATGCTGTACGTGAAGCAATCCCCGAAGGTAGTCTCGGTCTTTGTGACCGGGTTAGGGGATACATCGAGGAGTGTCGTCATCCGCTGAGTTACTCGGAAGTTGCGTGAATCCCTGATTGTATCGTCTCCCCAAAGGCCGGTACCGATCTGCCCGATCTGGATTGGACCATTGTCACTCGCCCACGTCGAAGCCACGCGCCGAATGGCGGTGCTGGCCCCTTCCCGGAATTCCACTTGCGTCTCGAGTCGGTAGCGGCCACCCGTGAAGTTGTGAACTTCTGTGTTTCCGAGGGGGTCAGTGACTGTTGTCGCGGCCGCATATGCATACTGCCAAACCTGTTCAGTCGACCCGTCCTCACTAACCCGCCGCTCTACGAGCACTCGCGCGTCTAGGTCTGCACCACACCAATTCGGAGCAGCCGGCTCAGGCCCCCAGTCCATCTGTGCAATCGTGGCCCACTTGTACTTGATATAGCCGCCGGTCGGCAGGGTAATCTGCGTAACTTCTCCATAGGGATTTTGCGCATTGGGGTTTCCAGAGTCCCACCAAGTGTTGTAGAAGAAGGAATAACTCAAACCGTTGGGCAGTGTAATCTTCTTGATCAGTGAGGCTGAGATGTTGCCGCTTTGTTGAAAGGTACAGCCTGGCACACCGGTTTCGATTGTTGGAAAGGAGGTGGATAACGTGATGTTCTGTGTCTCCACCTGCAAACTTCTCACCACGCCATCGGAGTCAAAAAACTGATAGGGACTGGCAGCCACTTTGCGGCCCAACGTATCCTTGGACCAAGGAGCCTCCCATCCGCAACACCAGTTCCCGTTGGCGTCCATGTAGGTAAAAGTGTCGCCCCAACCGCCGGGCTTGGAGCCGTCCTTCGCGCGCAGTTTTACGTTATAGGGACCATATGGCGTGTCGTTTGTGATGTCGATCTCAATGTGGCCAGATTGGGAATGCGCCTTGTACTGGTTAGGGTCTCCGTATTCAAAGCAAGGATGGCTCGTAAGTAGATGCATCTTTCTTGCTGGAAACTGGTGCTTAGTCCGATCCGAGGCCGTATAGGTCCAGTTGCTCTTCAACAGCATGCTCCCCAAGCCGTAACCGATGTCAGCGCATTCGTAGTATTGCTCTGTCCAGCTTGGTAGGCTCGCATCCAAGTTGCTACTGTACCTCCACGATCCGTCATCCCAATCTGGTCTCCAGGTGAAATGCGTAATGTACCCGTAGAATGGATCTTCGATTACAGAAGTATCCACTACCCATAACTTGCTTTCGTATTTGAAGCTGTACGCCAGATCTATGCCGCGCCCTTTGCGTGAAAAAATCGGAATACGAATACTTAGCCCCCCATTGGAAAGGTTCACGCTGTCAATCTGGGACGTAATGAAAGAGCCGTAGTCAGGGAAGCCCGTTTCGTTGCTGCTTGTCACGTAGCCAGAATTCTGTGCGAGGGCTTCGGTGGGGAACAGGTAGATAAACAGGGAGATTAGCGCCGCAGCGTACTTGAGTAGTCGCAGCATGTCGGCTACCTTCCCTCGAATTCGGAGTCGGCCAAGCCGACATTGAAAGCGACCGAAGAGATTCGCATATCCGAAAGAGGCTGCCCGTTGAAGACTCTCCGCTGGAAGGTCGGAATGAGAACTCCACCTAGATTTCGATAGTCCGAGTAATGAATCTCCATCGGCAGGCCTCTTCGCCAGTCCGTTTCCGTCAGATGGACATAGGAGAGCTTCACGACAAGGAATGTCTGAGCGTCAACGAAGACATCCATTTCTGAATTCTTCGTCAGCCTTTGGTCTAGCTCGTTACCTAAGGTGCTTGAGACTCGGGCGAGTCGAATACGGTGTGCTCCGCGACCCTCTACGTCTTCGAGCCCAACATAGGTAGCGGAGAGGTCGGCCCGCAGAAGCTCTTGAGCCAGCATTAAAGCTGGGATGTGGTCCGCCCTCCGGTGGCGCGTGTTGGCACTTGGCCCACCCTTCCATCCTTCCCTAGTCTGACGGGAGGGGCGGCCACGGTTTACGACGGCCACGGTGGGGGCTTGCCCTGGTTCAGCCGCCTCCAGTCGAAATAGGTTGGTGCCTTTGGCTTTGATCGTAAAAGCGCGGCTTTCGCTCTTGCCCGGGGCACTCGCAGTTCCCTGAACCAACGAGTCCTGTACCTGCGCCAAGTTGCCTGCCCCCATGACCGCGGCCGACTGCTGCAAAATGGTCACAACTTGTAGGTCGCTTTTGGGGGAGTCTTGAGCCTTGATTGAACCGCCGGCAAGTAAGACCACCAATACAACCAGAGCTGGAAGGAAGCGCATGGCCACCACCTCCACACCTGAGAGTGCCGTGCTTATAGTTGGGTGTAGACACCGTGTCAAGAGAAAAGGTTGCCTGAACCTAAATATTAGAGTCCTGAGACCCGTCCACGGAGAAGAAGATAAGCGATATGGAAACCACGGTTCAGTTGACTGAAATTGTCGCGAGAGAGTGTTCAGAGGAGTGAACGGCGAACAACCGCTTGAACAAATCAAAGGGTTTAGCCAAGGGGAGCACCTGGTGCAAAACCAGGAGGCCACCGAAAGCACTGTTCTTTTAGCGGTGCAGATTCAACGGCATACGAACGACATCTGGTTAACGTGGCGGTCACTGTGGGCAAATCTGTCGATTACAAAACCTCGGTCCTGCGTGGTCCCTAGCTTGCATCGGATTCCTCTCGCGGTACAGCAACAGCGCGACCCGCTCCCGATCCTTGCGCCCGTACCGATACGTTCGCGTCCCTGCGAAGCGTAGTAACTATGGGGGTCTCATTTTGGAGGCTCATTCCACTATTTGGCAAACACAACTACTGAGACATTCCAGATCGCGAACCTCGCGGTTAGGGTCTCGGGCGTTGCCTAATTTCTATGTTCCCCCCAACTTTCTTGACCATCTGGCGTCACACCTCTTATGCTCTCGCATGAAGTGACTCTTTAAGCCCTTAGGCCTTGCATCCGAGAGGGGGGCACTTGCCAAGAGAGCTAATCAGATGTGCTCGTTGTCGGGGAACAGGAACCCGGGACCGTGACGGCCAGGATCCGAGGTGCTCCGTTTGCAATGGCACTGGACAGGTATATGTTTCTGCTCCGTACGAGACTTGTGGCAGATGCAGAGGGGACGGAACTAGGGACCGTGATGGACAAGATCCGGCCTGCCCGACGTGTCGTGGCACCGGAGTTGTGCCGACTGCTGGGATACCTCGATACTGAATTGCGTTACATGATCATCTTTCTTGAAAGCTACAGTTGGTAGTAATTCCTAGGCTCTTTCTAGCGACCACGGGAGGGCATCATGTGCGAGTTCTTGCTAGCGCTTGATGTCTATTCTCGAAATGATCCCTGCAATTCTCCCTCTCGAATAAGCTCCCACGTTCGATTATCGAGTTGGTGGCACATAGCCGGTTTGGAAACTTTCACAACCCTGCCTTTGGAGCCCGTTTCCGAAGTGTCCTCTGCAATCTCATAGGCGATCATTATTGTTGGCCTGTTCCATGTCACGTCAAAATCCGGTAGAAGTAGCCAATCTTCCGTTTCGCCCTGCAATACAAGAAGAGTTCCCACTTCACTCGGGATGAGTTTGGGCTTGTAACTTGCACCCCTAAAGGCACCCTTGGCGATTTCTGGAGATTGCTCGGGGATTACTGCAACTGGCGAATAATTCTCACGGAAGCGTGCTCTTGCAGCCTCTGAATGCGAAGCCAAGGCCTCATTATAATCACTTAGGACGCGTTCATAGTGCTCGGGACTTTCTCTCCTGACTCGACGCGTCGCCTTGCGCACGTCACATAAAGTGTTAAGTAGTGCAGTCATTTCTCTTAGCACCTGGCTCCTAGGTAGTCCATGTTTTGGATAAAACTTATATCCAAGGTTCTCGATCTCGTCTCGAAGAACATCGATGTGCGTTTCCTCAGAGTTACTATCACCTTCTTCGGGCAAGTCTTTGGCTCTTGGATTCCTTTCGAAAGGTTGCATTTCTACATGGGGGATTTCTTTTGCTAAAAGCGGGAATCGACCAATCGTCGACCTTAGGTTGAGGGGTTAGAATCGAGGTCTAGTCAATCTCAGTGCGTAAGCGACAATCGGAGGGTAACTCACAAATCTTAACAGACTGGCTCAGAAGTTCAAGCGGTCAACCTGGCGTTTCGTGGTGTATCCGTTGAATCAGCCATCGCTGGCTTGACTGCCAGGTCATCGATGTCTATGTGAGTATTTCTCCTTTTTCCTCAAGTTCCCAAATATCCTCGGAGATCTTCCTACAGGTCGCTGCCTTGGTTAGCTTTATTAACCGATTCGAGCTGACTCCGGCACTATCGGCAGCCTTGCCGTCGAATGTGGCCATTATGGAAGGCACTACCACGTCCGTCGAATCAAAGGCAGGAAGCAGAAAGCGAATTTCTGATCGAGGGTCAGTGATGACGAGTAGTCTGCCAACTTCGGACTGCTTAAGCCTTGGCTTGTAGTTATTAGGCGCATAGCTCCCCAACTTCAGGTCAGCGGTTTCAATTGTCTCTACTCTAACTGCCATGAACTCTTTCATGAACCTGTCCACGTCAGCATGAGTTCCACGGAGAGCTTGGTTGTAACGATCCAAAATGTCGCGATCAATAGGCTTCTGCTCGCTCTTCGCCAATGCTTCGCCGGCCGGTTGGACCGTGGTGACTAGAGTTTGTGGAGGAGTGGTTAGCGCCTCTTGGATTGAGGTTAGCACCTCCCTAACGAGACGCAATTCTGTTGCAAGGGTTTCCAACCTAGTCGAGGTTCCGCGGCTCAAATCAACCAGCGACTTGAGTTGCTCTTTTGCGGAGCGAATCTCCGCTTCCGTTCTGTTCACCGCTTCACCTAAAGGCCTAGATGCGGAGACGATTCCTTCCTTGAGTTCAGAAATCACTTTCCGCGTAGAGTCGTCTTGGCTAAGGGAATTGTCCAATCGATATAGGAATCGGGTAAGGAAGGCGGATGTGAGCACAGCCGGAACAAGCAGCACAAGTAAAAGAACCGTCAGAAGGACGGGCAGGACGTTGTTTAGACCCTCCATCATCTAACTATCTCTCCAGGCCTCACACAAGAATGTGACAATTACGCTACTTCTTGGACTCCCCGCGTCTGTTAGCTTCAATCAGTCTGTTGAGAATCCACTTTACCTCTTCAACGAAAAATGGCTGGACAAGGGCCATACCACCTTTCTTGAGCTTAGCGAGCCGGTTAACACATTCTTCCATTCCAGCTTTTAGGGCTCCTTGGTCGATCAAGTTGCCTAATCTCTCGACATTCAAGTCCTCGGCTTCCTGATCGAACGCACCAACAAATTTAGTGAACTCTGGAAAACTGGACGGAACTTCCAATGAGGCGATGTCAATGCTTTCCAAGAGGTCGGCGTCCCATGCTAACTCACCCTCGGTGTCCCCGACTTTATACCCTGCTTCTGCCATGATGTTCTTCGAGGTCGTCGGTGTCTTTTCATACTGACCACCATGAAGGAGTCCTCTAGCGACTTCCTCCTTAGGATGCTTTGGCATGAGCTCTATTCCAATGGATTCCATCTGTAGGGGTTGAGCACTCTTGAGCATCACTCGCCGCAGAGCGCCTCGCACCGCTTCTTCGCCGCTGACCCAGGATATCAACTTCGCACCGTTGCCAGCCAAGAATACATCAGCACCGGTCAAGGCGTTTGCTCTAGATACCAATTTTAGGAGAAGCCCCAGATAATGAAACATCGCCGCGAACGTGCAAAAAATCACAGTTCGCGCAATCTTGAATTCTTGCCTAGGACGCTCGGCAACAAGTGCCCTTGAAATCTGACTCTCGTAGATCTTCAGAACGATATTCAGAGTGGCACCCGGTCGCTCAAGGATTAGGGCTTCAGTCCTGGGTACACCGATAATTGATGCGATTCGCTTCGCAAGCTGAGGAGCTTTTCCAGCATACTTGCTTAATTCGTATCCAGCGAGAAGGACGGACGATTGACGAACGATCCTATTTCGAAGCCAAACCGCTATGTCACTAGTCCCCCCGCCTACATCAACGATGATTTGCGCGCGCTCCGTGGCAGCAGGTTTGGCGAGTTCCTGTCCAACCATATAGCTGCAAACAGCAGAACTCTCGGTTTCGCCCAATTGCGATTCGATGACAATGCCTGTCCCCGACGCACCATAGTTCGACCGGAAACTCTGCCAAGCTAGTTCGATGTCGTTAATCATCTTTGGAGCGAACGCCTGAGGGTAAGACCATTTCAAGTCTAAACGAGTGACCTTCGCACTACGTGCCTCGGCCGAGACCATGAGCAAGACTTGATCGAGAAATGTCTGTATTAACTTTCTCTGATCAGGATCCATCGACCACTTCAGGTTTTCTAGAACTCGCCGGCCTTCCAAAGCGCCGTGCCAGAACGTCGCTTCGTCGAAAAGAACTATACCGTGGAGGACGGGTAGTGGAAGAGCGATATTTTCCGCAAATGACGCGAAATGGCTGGAAAACATCCTCCCCATTTCTGATTTGCCTGAGTGTGGCGCCGGCAGAAAATGCGTGAGTAGCCAGAACATCGAGTCAGCCAGCGGTGTATTAGTGAGAGGAATGCACCTGTTCTGAAAAAAGATCGGCTCCAGCTGACCATTTTGTCCCGACTTTCGAAAAACGCAAGTGTTGGAAGTCCCAAAATCTACGGAGACCGTCCACGATCCCCCGCCCTCACTAATGGTCAGTGGTGCACGCGGAATAATAAGGCCTGCTGGCTTCTTGTCGAGTAAGCACTCTATTCCCTCAATACACGAATCCAGAAGCCAGGCGGTCGAGTCACCCCTTTCGAACTTTCCAGTGCTTGCTGACCCTCGACAATAGGGTTCGAAGCTGAGATTACCGCTCTTTCGGGCAGTATCCGGATCGAGCTTCTGCGCAACACAGTAGTACCTATTCCAATCAGTAGCAATGAAATTGGGCCACAACACCAATTCTGGCGGCACTTTGAACGGGATGATATCTTCCCGCTCGTAAACACGTCGAATCGTCTCGCTGCGACGCTCCGCCCCCCTAGATCTCAGCGGGAGCTTCAAAGCCACTTCCACTTGATCACCTTGAACGTGCCATTCGAACAGCTGCACAAGGTCCTCGCCTCTAAAGTACGTGAGTATTTCTTTCGTTAAAGGCGGCACGAAACCTTCACTCTGGTGCAAAAGACAGTTTTCTTCCCGGGTCGGCATTCTCAAGAGTTTTTCCGTGAGGAAGAACCTCTCTGGTCTAATCCCAGCTCGCGGAATCTTGCCTTGAACTAATGGCTCGACCTTTGGCAAGTCCGGAAACGGAACCAAATCAGGAGATAGTGCTCCCCAGACCTTTCGGTGAGGCTCCTTCCAGAGCGACTCAGTGCAAATAATCGGCGCACTGTCACGCGCTAACTGGCAATCTAGAGTAAACTCTCCGACATTCTCATGTTCGCCGTCTGCAGACTGCACTGAACGGCTGACACACAAGTAGGGAGCAACCGGAATACGCGGGTCACCGAGAACGATTTGCTTCGATGCCCCTGCTTCTGTAGGAAAGCTTTCGGTCCACTTACGAAGCAATCCCAATAGCGGATCGCGTTGCGGGCTTTCGACTGGAAATTCGCCGGTCGCCAGATCAATGATTACCTTGTCGATCCAGCCCCTGAGAATAGACAACTCGTGGCTCCAGCTTTGAGCCCCCCTTGATTGAAAAAACTTTACTGGGTCGGTTAACCGCCCATCCGGCGATGCCCAAGGCACCTCTGGAAGTGGGCATAATTCAGCGGGTGTGAAGAACAAACTACTGGGAGAAGTGCCGGCGACCAGCCGGTCGTTCACATGCAGCAACCAGATTGTATTCCACGACTTGTTAGGCAGTAAAGCCATTAGAGTCCGTGTCAGCGCATTGCTTGGGGCAGATCCAATGTCAAGTTTCTTGGCCCTTAAATTCAGATGATAGCTACCTGCCAGGGCTACGGTGCCTAGGATCCCCCTCCACTCATTCTCGACATCACGATGCAGCGGATGATTCTCGTCAAACAGGGCTTCAGCAAACAAAAGTGGCCTAGCCCACACCGTCGGAATAGCGGTTAATACCTCTGTTTCTACCGATCCCTCAATCGCCAAGTCGTCTGGAAGCTCCCTAAGAAGTCGGTCGTTTTGTTCCCATGTGCCCCGTTGCCTGGGATTACTGCCGATTTCTCCCTTTCTCTTGGGCAAGTAGGGGATAATCATTGGACCTCCTAAACTTGGAGCGAATAATTCTTGTTACAGAAACTTGCACTTGCATTGAAAAGAAGAGTTGCGAATCGACCAACTGCATTCTCGACCAGCGAGGTCGGTTCTTGGACACACATGAACGACCACAACTCATCGTAGCCGTCAGGGCACTGCGCGTCATAAGGGATTGGCTGGTTGTGCAGCAATGTCCTGAAGTGGCCGTCACCGAGCCTAGCAAAATCCTGTGAGTGCGCGGCTCGAAGCGCAGCCGGGTTTAAGAGCTGTACTGTTCTACTCGGCGTTGATGAGTGAAGTCCGAGTGCCCATTCTAACCATGACCTTAGATAACCACTCAGCTCATTAAGGTTTCTGATTCCTTCATCGGTGGTTAGCCGGTCATTGCGGCTTTGAAAATGATCCACATACCAGGGCAGTAGGTGAGCGCGTTGCTCGACTCGGTGATCAAGGAGCAAGGGAAGGTAAAAAGCCCGAAAGGCGAGTGCGAAAGTGGCAAAGTATAGCGTTTTGGTCTTCAGATCTTCCCATGGTAGATCGTTCCATTGTATGGTTCTTTCAGTTGCGCGCCCGACGTAATATTGGCGTCTAACGCGCGGAGAAGTGTCACCTGCGAAGTGCAAAAATGCCAGTGCCGCAGCCAACTCTACAAAATGAGGGCGATTGTCTTGCCTTATTCCACCTTCTCCAAATTCTTGAATGTCACCGCCTTGGTCGCCTAGTAGATATAAGGCATCATAGGGAGAATCTTCGCCCCATAGGAAAGCGTAGTGCTTCAATGCTGCTTTTGTATTCGCAAGAAAATTTTGTGGCTTAGCATAAATTCCCGTCAGACTTGCGGGAATTCGAAATGAGAAGTACGGCAACATCAATACTCCGCCCAGGCGAACGTTCTCTTTTTCTGGCCATTGATCGGACTCGTCTTTCAATATCCTGCCGACCGTCGGAAACCCTGAGGCCCCCGTAGCGCCAAAGATGGAGGCCATAACGAAAACTCGCGCACTGTCCCCCCGACCGATGTCATTCTTCATGTCCAATAGGAGGTCGTGCCATGGTTGCTCATCAAGGCGTTCTTTCACACTGGCCATTACTGGTACGCCCACCGAAGCTCGACCTCTGAATCCTTGGTCCCATTGCAAGTTCAACTCAGGCTCGGAATACAAAAGCTTGCAGAGGTCTCCCAAAGGTTGTTGGGTCGGATCGGATAATAGTGTGTCGTAGCTGAAGTACTGTCGAAGTGTCAAGCCAGTCTCAGATCTAATCGGAGACCATGCGAGAGCATCTTTCCCTCCTTGTCTGGAGAATGAGATTTCGGTCCTGAAAATCGGAGATTGGGCGGTAAATCCACCGTGGTGGCGGATTCGTGAGTACTCGGAAACTACCCTTCTCAGTCTCTCGATGTTTCCATGTGCAGCGTCTGGATCGAGTATGATTATGAATAGCCTGTCGGGGCCTAGCCCTGCAGCACATAGGTGAACTATTGCCTCTAAACATCTTGTTCCCGTTCCTCCAACGGCCAATGCGTAGTTCCCCATCGTTCCCCCTATCGACGGACCTTACTTCGCCCTCCGTGGACATACTTAACCCGAGCGGGAACACCTATTGTTCTAGAAAAAAAGACATAGAGGCCGGCAGCAATCACCCCTTCTAGAAAACCGACATAAAATGCCCCGGCGAATATTTGGCCCGAAAGTTCAGAGATCGCGAATGTCGTGCAAATCAGAGCCGAAAGCAACTGAATCACCAGCGCGGCCGTAAGACCCGAAAGCCAAGGACCCCTTAGCTTGAAAACGTCTCCCGATTGCTCCAACTTGACCTTCTGGTGCAATCTGCTCTTGTAAAAGACATAGATTGTCACGCTAACCGCAATGAGAGAAACAAGCGAGAAATTAACAAAAGTAGCCCACTCTTCAACCACAGCCCCGGTTGGAGTCCATAGTTCAGCGAGCCAACTGCCGGGAGGAAGGGCCATCATTTCACTCCTTCACAGCTAGATAGAGAACCGCGAGGGGTTGGGACCTAAACGTAGATGCGTTGCCCACTGCCGTACTGATCAGTTCCTTGAGGCGCAAGCTTTTTGCACACAACGATAGTGCGTCATCTCTTTCTGTAGACCATTTCGTTGCCCAATCGGGCAGCCCAAAGAAGTTTTCCCCTGGAAAAAGTGAAATCCGAAAGTAGCTCCACTCAGCGGTGGATGTTGGCACAAAGGAGAGGTCAAATGTCGCGCTGACCGAGCTGTCGGTCGATTGCGTTAGTTCAGATTTGATGATCGCCAGCTTGGGAAGAGTTCGTGGAGTTGACCCATGTTCGTCAATCCCTACCACTTCTATCCGAATATCGTTTAAATTGAACTTCAGATCCTTAGCAGTCGGTCCAGGTGCAAACTTCAGGTTCAACCGCAAGATGCCAGGAGCGCCGGGGGCCCGTGTCGCCTTCCAGTGTGTTACTGCAACATCTTCTAAGTCTGATTTCTTAAACAGAACAAGCGGGTTTCTTTCGCGCTTTGAGTTCTCTCTTGGCACCTCAATGCTCATCGCCATGTGTTGCAAAGGGCTCTGTGCTAGATCAAGCGCTTTCATAGAGTTCGGACCAAGTGCCCCCCCTATGCTTCGGTACAAACTCTCAGCAAAGTCCGGCTTGGAAGAAAAAACAAGAAAATAAAACGGACGATCTCCGCCTTCTTGGGCAGTCGAGTCATACCAACCTAGGCTGTGCGCGCGACCGCTTGCCCGCAAGGTTTCTGAGAACGCCCTCCCATGAAACTCGCTTCGTGCAGCCAATACCGCGAAACTCAGCCCCTTATTGACCAGTCGCGCAGTCTGTTCAATCGTTTGCAAGAAATCTCCTTCTGCTGGTGATGATTGAATGCCGTCCGTTACGATGATCATTGCCGATGGAAGAATTGGTGGAGCACCTGATCCGCCCTGATTTTCCGCTTGTTCGGCCAGCTCGACAAAGCTCGCTAGAAGGTTTCCCAGGCGGGTATCCGTTTCCCTATAGAAGTCAATCGAGAAAGCAGCAGCTCTGGCGTCCTGCTGCGAAGGGGGAGTCTGACCAAATCTAAAATAGCGGACATCCCCACCCACCGATGATAGGAACACTCGAAGCGCGACTATACTGGCTGAGTAACTAGTGTCACCGATCTCGTATTTAGCGCTTGGTCCGCAGCAGGTGCCGCTCCGCAAGAAACCAGCCATGGACTCAGAACCGTCCAGGTAGACTCTGATTTGCGTGTTTGTTTCTGGTTTGCGCGCCGGAGGTTCACTGGTCTTCCCCAACCGGCTTAGCCTCTGTTTCACCTCTGTTGGGCTCGGTGATCCGGCGCAGGAAGCTGACGAAAGAATCGCGAGGATAGGGATCCAAAGACATAGATCGAAACCTACCCACGCGGTATGTGGGCTCGAACGACCACCGCAATCCTGCCTCGGGCTGGGCATTCGAAGCATGGCGAGAACTCCAAATTACGCGAAGGAGTTATAACAAAACGATGGTTAAGTCAAGCTGATCTATTATCCAAACCGTTGATAATGTGGATACGACTATTCATCAGGAAAGCGGGGCTAATGCACACCATCAGGGTTGGGCATCGGAGGCTTGGCGCAAGACAGAATACTGCACAAGATTTGCTCCGCAGGCTCTTAGGAATGTTGTCCAGAAACTCCTGATGCTGTGCCAGTTGTTGACTTGCCCTTTTGGCAGTTCAACGCCCAGGACGTGGATTTCAGCACCCTCAAGCTCGGGCACAAGTTTCTTGTCTTCGCGGTTGAACTTCCAACCCGTACCGGAGACAGGCACGGACTTCGTAAGGTTCAGGCTTCTTGTCTCTTGAACCATGTCGGAAAAGACGACCAAGGTCTTTTTCTGGTCCGGACGCGTTCCCTGGAAAACCTGACCTGCCAGCCGCATGGCCCCAAGGACGTCGGTTTCTTGGAATTTGGGCTCTAGTTGGGCGGCGCATTTCTTCCAAGCTTTAGCAAGCCCGTGTCTGGCAGCAGTAAGCTTCTCTTTGAAGTAGCCCTCGTTTTCCGAAACCTCTGCGGACAAAAGGATGTACGGCTGGGTGAAACTGTTATCTGTAATGCCGATTATCGTGACCCGCGAACCAGCGGGCACCTGGGCGAGCAGCCGCGAGATGGCCGCGACGTTCTTGTTGAACGCGGTGTTCTCGTCGTGCCCCTTGGTTGCCACGGAACCCGAGAGGTCTATGGCAATTACAAGATTCAAGCGGGTTTGGGCGAACGCAGCGCAAGGCATGAGGAGAAGGACAAGGAACACCGTCAGCTTCGTCAGCGCGCTTCGCACCGTGTGGGTGATCATGGCCCCGTAGAAGTCTCGCCAGAAGCCGGCCTCGAAGGCTGCTGCTTCGTTGGACAAGGCCGAGAGCTCGTGGATGCGCTCGACCATTTGCCTTTGCACCTCGTCCAGTTGACGCTGGAGCGTTCGGGGATCGACCTGCGAATAGGATAGCATCCGCATGGCCTCGTGGAGCGCAAGCGCTGCTCCCAATTCCATCGCGAGAGCAAGGAGCGCCATCGTCCATCGGAGCAAGATGACCGTATCTTCGTAGAAAGAGTTTTGGGGTTGCGGCTCGGTCTGCATCTCGTCGAGCATGACCAGCGTAGGGATATCATGGTTGATCTCCTGGGCAAGCACATTTCCGCGAGTCAGAGCGAGAAGGACGAGACTTGTGAGTCCCGCAACACAGGTGATCGTGGCTAGCGCCCTTATGAGCCTTGCGCTCGACCAACTCGCGATGCACTTCTCGATCCCGAAGGGAACCGCGACGACGATACCGAGGCAGTAGAGATAGGCCTTCCAGCCGAGGCGGAAGGGGTCGAAGGTGAGGAGTGAAAAGAAGAGCGCCGCGACGATGAGCACCCCGGCGGTGACACCGTTGTAAAGGACCTCGCGTCGTCGGCTGCGAAGGTCGCCCGGTGGCGGAGCATTGCGGAGTTGCTCCTTCAGGTCCCGCTCGCGTTCCTGGAGGTTCGCCCCTTCCGCGCGCGCCGCAAGGATTCTCGGTTGGTTCGTGAGGTCGATGCGGCGTCGTTCGCACTCGCAGTACGCCCCGACGCGGCTCACGATGGTCTCGACCCCGTCGAAGCCCAAGCGCTCACCGATGCTCTGCGGCAGATGCTCCCGGTCTTCAGCATTGCCCATCCATGTCTCGCTCATGCCCTTCCCTCCGCCTAAAAAAGGAGCCTGCCCAGGTTGGGCAAGCTCCGTTTTGGGTTAGCTCGCTTCGAGGACCTTGCGGGCCTCTTCGAGCTTCTGCAGTTGGCGGCGGGCCAGCTTGAGTTCTTCCTCGCGCTGGGCCACGTCGTCCCGCAGTCGGTTGATCTGGTCGAGCACCACTTCCACCGGGGTTTTCTTCTTCCACGGCTTACGCGGTTCTTGACCGGATGGTGCGGATTTCGGCGACGCCGATTCCGCTTTCTGTGCTGTCATGGCTCTCTCCTTTCTCCTGCATTGCAAGGTGCTGCTGCTTCACCCACGCTTCGAGTTTCCGGATCGCTTCGCGCTTCGCCGGCAGCTCGACATGGGTGTAGATGGCGTGGACATCCTCGCCGCTTGAGTGGCCCATGATCGCTTTACGGACGTCCTGGATAACTCCCGCTTCCATGAGCCGCGTGTTGAACGTGTGGCGGAGATCGTGGAAGCGGTAGTAGCGGATGCCCGCCCGGAAGATGGCTTTCTTCCATGCGGTCTTCACGGCACGGATCGGCTGCCCCCGGAAGGTGAAGACCAACCCCTCGGGTTCGTATCGCGGGGTCAAGATCTTCTGGAGTCGGGTGGTGAGGGGAATTTCACGCGCCTCGCCCTCAGCGGTCTTCGAGCGGGTCACTTGGAGAATCCCTCGGGAGAGGTCGACGTGCTCCCACCGTTGGCCGAGAATCTCCCCGCGGCGCATCCCGGTCTCGAGGGCCGCGACGATGATGAGTTGGAGGTGTGGCGCTGCGGCCGAAAGGAGCAGCTCCTCTTCCATGAGGCTCATCACCTTTTGCGGCTTCCTTCGTTCTCGGACGAGTGGCGGGTGGCTCAGGGGGTTCGTCGTGAGGAACCCCTCATCGACCGCCCAGAAAAGGAGGTGGCGAAGGGCTTCGAGGTCGCGGTTCACCGTGGTCTCGGTGATGCACTTCTCGGAGTGCCGGTAGCGCCGGTACTCTCGCGCCGCTCCCTTGTGGATGCGACCGATCGGGGTCTCCGAGAAGTACGGCAGGAGAACCTTCAACCGGTCGACGTGATACGGCTTGGCCGAGCCTTCGGCGAGGAACCGGGCCGCGAGCACCGCGAACGGCATGTCGGGCTCGGGTTGGCGCACGCCGTGGCGGCGGAGATTCAACTCCGCTCTGAACTGGTCCGCGATGGTCTGTGCCTGGCGGGCGTTCCCGGTGCCGGTGGACTTCGCGTACCGGACGCCGTCCATGTACACATAGGCCCAGTACACCCGCCCGCGCTTGTAGAGACTCACCTCGACATCACCTCCCTTCTCTTTGCTTTTCAAGGATCCAAGCCACGACCTGCTTCCGGTAGAAGACGAGCTTCTTCGAGCCAGACAGCCGGAAATGCGGCAGGCCTTGGCGCAAGAGCCGATAGCGAAGCGTCCAGACCGAGCAGCCGATGAGACGCGCTGCCTCCTGGACACTCATCGGCTCTCCCAAGGGGTCTTCTTTCGACCCTTCGGGATAGCTGGTGAGTACGGCCAATGCCTCGGCCAGCCCTGGCCTAGGCGTCCCGCCGGAATCCCTTGAGAATTCAAGGCGATCCGCCCGCGACTGATTCCCTACTTGCGTCCATATCCGCGCACCCGAACTCATCTCCACCTCCGCTCATCCCGCCGCTTCCGCTGAAGCAGTCGATAGACGAGCTTCCGAATGACCATCGGGACCTTGCTCCACATCCACGCAACGACAGCCAAGGGAAGCGTCATAAGAGCCAAGAAAACCAAAGCGTCAGGATTCGAGAGGATCGCAATTGCTAATCCCATCGTGAGAACCGTGAGCACGAGCCCTGGGACAAGCGTCAAAAGGAACATCAGGAATCGCATCCCCACGGGTACCTTGGGCTGCGGCGTGGAGAGTTCCCTGCTGCCGCATTGCGAACACGCTTCGGCATTCCTGGGATTCACATGCAGACGCGGGCAAAGCTTGACGTTGAAGCTCCGCCCGCAGGAATTGCAGAAGAGCGGGTCTCCCGCCGTCACGTGGTTGCAGTTGAAGCAGAACTTCATAGATTTCACATGAGCGCCACGCGCTCTTCTCCTTTCGGCCTCAGCCAAGCCTTTGACCAGAGCCCGCTCTGACGGATGGAATCGAACGTGGAAAACCAGAAGATCTTGTCGGTGGACGCAGCGACCAAAGATCGGATGGATTCCGCGCGACGCTCGGAGTTGGTGACGACAAGAACCCTGAACTTGGGCTTTCCGAAACGCTCCGCAAAAACTCCCGAGACCGCATACCGGAGATAGTTCTCGACCTTCGCCTTCCACACGCACATCGACTCGGTTCCGAGATCGACTTCGTGGAACGCTGCTATCGTGTCGTTGGGGGATGACAGTTCGAAGTACCCGTCGGGGATTAGCGGCAGCCCGCCGTCGAGAGGCTCGTGGAAACTCAGCCAGCGGACGAATCGGACTCCCTCAATCGGGATTGGTCTGTATTTCACCGCGCAGTAGATTTCGTTGACGAGGAGCTGATGGTTCGTGAAGAGATCCGCCGCAACAACCGCATCCCGTCTTCTCCTCGGACCCCGGCACGGCACATGGACGAGATGGGCTCCCTTGGGCGAGAGGGTGTAGAGGGCTTTCATGCCCGCGCCGGAGGTTCCGACGAAGAACCGCCTGATGAGGCCAGCATGGGTGAGGAGCAAGAGGCGCGCGTTCGCCCGTCTTGTGGACCCGAATCCGGCCACGACCTTCGCCTGCTCCCGGTCTATGACCCGCATCACCGAGAGTTCCCGAAGCAGGTGCCGGTCCCGCTCCTGGATCACGATCCCCGTCGGCTTATTCCCACCCATTGAGCACCTCATTCGGGCTGCGGTAGGCCCGGGCCAGACGGTTGGCGATCTCCGCCTCCACTTCGCTCCGGCGTTTTGCGAAGCGACGACGAGAGCGCTCGTAGAGATCCGCAAAGGGAGCGCTGGGGGACTTGAGATCGGGGACGACCACTTCCTGCCAGGGGTCGCCGCCGCTCTTCACAACCAAGTGCCGGGCGGGGAGGTTCCGAAGAAGCGCCGAAAGTGCTTTGCCTCCATCGAGGGCCCCGGCGATACATTGGGCGTCGGCGCTCGACAGGCGAAAGAAGATGTGCGTCCCGACGGCGAGGATCGCGGATCGCATCTCCGCCGGGTATTGGTCCAAGAACTGGTTTGCGGTACAGATCGAGACGCCGAACTTGCGGGCCTCGGAGAGCATCGTCTCCACATCGCGGCCCAGGGCCACGAGATTTTGCACCTCGTCCGCGAAGACGGTGAAGAGCTGCCGCTTCTGCCGCGAGAAGAGGACGTTCTTGATCATGGGGAGGAACATGCTCCCAAGGGTGAGGGCCTCCTCACCGAGTCGCCCTTTGTGGAGGTTCAAGATCACCCACTTGCCCTCCTCCATCGCGTCAAGGAGCGAGAACGTGGACTTCACCTGACCGACGATGTGGCGGAAGTGCGGGTCGGCGGTGAAGGCGGACGTCTTGTTTAAAATCGGCTCGCGCATCACAGCGCGCATTGCCGGGCTCGCTTGGTCGTACCGCTCGGTGAAGTACTGCCGCACTTCGGCGTTCGTCACCTTGCGGAGGCAGGACACACGGAACGGGTCGTTCCCGAGAAAGGGCATAAGCTCGACGAGTGTGAGGCCGCACTCCGCGAGGGCGTAGAGCGAGTTCCGGAGGAGTTCGTCGGTCCTCGCGCCGAAGGCATGGAGATTCCAGCGGTGCTTCAAAACATCGGTGAATCCCAGGATTCGGACGTATCTGCCGTCGCCGCCGCTCCCTTCGAGGGGGTTGAGGCCGACGGAGAATTCGCCGTCGGCGGGGTTCACGACGATCAGGTTCTCGCTTAGATCCCGCTCGGATTCCCGCTCCACTTCCGCAATTGTCGAAAGGAGGAGCGGCGTCGCATCGCCGTGAAGATCGAAGAAGATGAATCCCCGTCCTGCTTCGATGTCCTGTTCGCAGAAGTACCGGATGAGCGAAGACTTGCCGGTGCCCGTCCGCCCAAGGATCGCTACGTGCTCGGCGCGGCGGGCATGGGATATCGCGGATGGCCTGTCGCTCACTTCGCCGTCCGCGACCGTGAGGCCGAGCTTCAGACCGCCGTTCCGGGCCGTGCGCCGCCTCCAGGTGGTGAACCTGTTCAGGACTGCCGTGAACAGTTTTTCGAAGAGGTATCTCATGGTGAGAACGGTACGGGTGGGTCCGACAGGATCGGTAACAAAGAACGAGAACCCAGGCGGCCCTGCGGTGCCTCGACGAGAGGGAACCGGCTGCCCACGAGCGACTTACGGGTTCGGGAAATTCGTGATGAGAAGCTCCCGAAAACGCTTGCCCGCTTTCCGCTGCGACGTGTACGGCAACGCGATCTGGCGTATTGCGAAGCGGCGGAACAGGGCGCGCACTTCGGGCGCATCATTGAGCGAGAGGACGAACTTGCCCCGAACCTGCCGCAACCGCTCTTCGAATTTCACGAAGTCGGCCTCCGAGAGATTGAAGCGGTAGAGCTTCTTCTGCCAGTACGGGGGGTCGAGGTAGAAGAGCGTTGTTGGCCGGTCATAGCGGGCGAGGATCTCTTCGTACGGCAGGCGTTCGATCTGCACCCGTTGCAAACGCCGATGCGCGTTTTCGATGAGCTCTGGCAGGCGTTCGGGGTTGAATCCCGGCGGACGGTCGAGGTGATAGTGGTAGCAGGGATTGCGCACCAGCCCGGCAAAACAGTTCTTCTGGAGGTAGAAGAACCGAGCAGCGCGCTGGACGTCGGTCAACCGCGTGGCATCGAGCGAGCGGTACCAATCGAACCATTCGCGGCTCACGAGATGAAAACGCAGGAGCCGAATCAGCTCCTCGTGATGCCACTGGCAGACCCGGAAGAAGTTCACCACATCCCCATCGAGATCGTTCAGCACCTCCACCTTCGATGGTTCCTTCTGGAAGAACACTTGCGCCCCGCCCGCGAATGCTTCGACGTATGCCTTGTGTTCGGGGAACGCCGCGATGATGTGCTTCGCGAGCCGATGCTTCCCTCCGATGTACCCCAGCGGTCCGACCGAATGTTTCATGCGGAGGAGCGTAGGGGCAGGGCGAGCGGGATTGGTAACAACGGGCGGGGAACCAGACGGTCGAGGAAGCACTGGAACACGGGAAGCGACAGTGAAACGCGGACTTACGGGCACGGGAAGTTCGTGATGAGCAGCTCGCGATAACGCTTGCCGGCTTTCTTCTGGGCCGTGTAATGGAGTTCGATCTCCTGAAACCTGAAGCGGCCGAAAAGTTTCCGAACCTCGGGCGTGTCGTTCAACGACAGGATGAACTTGCCCCGGAGGCTCCGCAGTCGCTTCTCCAGTCCCACGAAATCGGCTTCCGAGAAGTTGAAGCGGTAGAGCTTCCGATTCCAGTACGGCGGGTCGAGATAGAAGAGCGTCGATGGGCGGTCGTACTGCGCGAGTACCTTCTCGTACGGCAGGCGCTCGATCTGGACCCTCTGGAGTCGGGCGTGCGTCTTTTCGATGAGCTCCGGAATGCGCTCCAGGTTGAACCCGGGTGTCTTGCTCACATGGAAGTGATAATTCGGGTTCCGAACCACACCGGCGAAGCAATTCTTCTGCAAGTAGAAGAATCGGGCGGCGCGCTGGACGTCCGTCATTGTCGCCGGGTCCGCCGCAAGGTACGCGTCGAACCATTCCCGGCTCACGAGATGGAATCGCAGGAACCGCACCAACTCCTCGTAGTGCCACTGGCAGACGCGGAAGAAGTTCACCACCTCGCCGTCCAGGTCGTTCAGCACCTCGACTTCTGAAGGCTCTTTGTGAAAGAACACCTGCGCCCCGCCAGCGAATGCCTCGACATACGTCTTGTGCTTGGGAAAGAGCTGGATGATCTGCTTGGCTAATCGATTCTTTCCTCCAATGTATGCAACAGGTCCAACCATTCTTTGAGTTAGAGGCTTGAGGCCAACGTGGCCGCACACTGCCAAGCGTGCCTTCACCTTAGCAGGCAGTCTGAGAAGAAGTAGGCAGGGGATTTTGTGTATTCTGCAACATCCCTGAGAAGGCTGTTATCAAGACCCGTCTTTGCTCTGCTGACTCCAGTCCTTTATTGAGACCTCTTAACATGAGGTAAACTAAGCCTAACCTGAGGGAGTTAGGTTTCAGCCATGACCGAAAAGCGGCGTCTGGGCTCCTGGAAAGAGATTGCAGCGCACTTAGGGGTTCAGACGCGCACGGTTCAGCGCTGGGGAAAAGAGAAGGGCCTTCCCGTGTATCGCGCTGGAGGGGGGCTACGGGCACGGGTGTTTGCCTACACAGACGAACTGGATGCATGGCTGCACCAGCATCCACCAGAGACGACATCTGTCGTCCCACCCAGTGCAGCGGCTCCCGACTCTGAAACCTCAAGAGCCATAGCTCGGGTATCGCCCGTCGCACTGTCGATCTATGCGGCAGCGTTGGTCGTTGTGATTGCCTCGCTACTGTACATGGGGCAACGGATGGTCCTGGCGGGCCAAATGGAAAGCGCAGGGTTTGTGGGCGAGAGGCTCATTGCACGCGATGCGGAGGGCCGCGAGGTCTGGTCGTACGACCTGGCGGGGCTTATGGACCGCCCAGGCCGGGGTATCTGGAGCCAGCGCAGTGACCTGGTTCGGCTTACTGACCTCGACGGCGACGGCCGTCGCGAAGTGCTGGCGGTGGTGCATAGAAAGGAGGCTTCAGCGCTTTCGTCTCCCTCGGAGCTGTTATGCCTAGAAGGTAACGGACGGCTGCGCTGGCGGTATGTACCGCAGGAGCATCTGCGCTTTGGCGGACGCGATTACCAAGCGCCCTGGTACATTTACGATATTGTTGTTTCGCGGGAACCAGGTCCTCGTACGATCTGGCTTGCAGTGAACCACAACAGATGGTGGCCTTCATTCGTGGTGCGCATAGACGCGAATGGGCGAGAACGAAGGCAGTTTGTAAACTCCGGCTCGATCCACAAGCTGGAAACCATGAAATACAGAGGTCGGTCGTTGCTTCTGGCTGGTGGTGTGAACAACGAACCGTATATCGGTGCGCTGGCCGTGCTCGACACGGAGCAAGGATCCACGGTGTCGCCTCAGGCAAACGGATCGAGCTACCGCTGCGAGAACTGCGGCACGGGGCAACCCTTGGCGTACTTCTTGTTCTCGCGGACGGAACTGAACAAGCAGCACGATATGCCGCTCAACTTTGTGGATGAAGTCCTGTTTCAAAGCGACCTTTCTGTTATGGTGACTGAGGTTTACCCCGCTGCAAGCGGCATCTACGCGTTCGACGATCCCGTTGCTGGACCCCGAAGCTTCACACTGACCGATGGGTACTGGGCGTTACATCGCCGCATGGAGGCGGAGGGTGTGCTCAAGCATTCCGCCGACCAGTGCCATGACCGCTCGCAGGCCCGCCCGGTCCGGAAATGGACACCCTTACAGGGATGGATCAATCTCTCCGTCCCGGCCATTCCAATGAACTAAGTGTTTTACCTTCCGCACGATAGCCCCAGACGTAGCAATCCCAAAGGCGTCAATCGCTTTTTGTCGCTTTTAGTCGCTTGTGCAACACGCGCTGTTGGCGGTAGGGATTTCCAGTGTCCGGGCTCCTCTGGACGAATTTTCGTGAAAGAGGTAGGCTGAAAAGTAATGCGGTTGCCACACAGGACATCGCGTTCCTGTATCCGTTTATGAATTCCTCTCAAAACCCTCATCGCGTTGCTTGGTCAGTGGGGATCTCGGTATCTCTAGTCTCCGCTACCCTGTTGCTGATTGGGATTGGATGCATTCTCCTCTCATCCTGCGGGGGTGGGGGGGCCAGACCAGTGCCTCCGCCTCCTCCACCGCCTGCTGTTCCACCTCAAATCATTTGGTCGGCTAGCTCCGTTGAGCAGGTTCTATCACCAGGTGAAAGTTTTTCGCAGAATGTAACATTTCGAAGCGACCGGAGCTTCCAGAGTGCCTTTGTCGAAGCGACTGGAAGCATTGCCCCGTTTGTGACCATCTCGCCGACCTCAATCGCGACCGTTCTTGGAGGCCATGAACAGTCAGTGATCATATCGGGCTCCATTCCCCTGAGTGCAATCCTTGGCACGCTGAGTGGGGCAATTCGTGTCCGTACTGGCAGCCAGCCCCTCACGCAAGAGCTCATTGCCGTGCTTAACGTCTGGGGGGCGGCAAGGGACGCCCAGGGGTCTTTTGAAGTAAAGATCCCTCCAGGCTGGACCCAGCAACAAGTTGCTTCCCCGTTCGACTCGAACATCAGAATCGGATCAAAAGTAAGCGTAACTATCGTTAGATCTCCCACCAACTCGTCAATTCATATACTTCCAGAGGGTGAATTCGACTACGGGATCGACACCTCTACTGCACGAACCTCTCAAATTCTAATTGACGGGAGGCCTGCCACGAGGCTCGATTTTTTTAACAGCCAACAATCTTTGGAGTTCTCGCGTATCGAGTTGGAAGCTTGGCATAGATTCAGGATCGAACTACGCCCTCGATCTTCGATGGATTTCACAACCCTGGAGCAGGTTGTGTCAACCATCAGATTGTTTTGAGTGTTTTAGATATTTTGTTAGATCGCTGAAAGGGTCTGCCTTGCAGGTAAGATTATCAGTGTCGATTTATATTCTCGCGTGGCCCGTTGTTTCGTTTGCGCAACAGCCGACGCTCAAGTTGCCATATCCCCCTGGGGCCGCGATTTGTACGCAAGGGGCTTCAGGCCAAACCAGTCATCAACGGCCATACACCGCGTTCGATTTGGACCTCGACACGCCCAATGATTCAGACCAATTTGTCCTAGCTGCTGCTGACGGAGTAGCATATGGCATTCAATCTTCCCCGAATTTCGGAAATCACGTAAACATAGACCACGGCCCCGTTGATCCTACTTTTCCGGGTGGAAATCACTATTTCACTCTATATGCCCATCTCAAAGTCATCTTGGTTCGAGATGGACAGTTTGTGCGGCAGGGGCAAGTAATCGGGATAGAGGATAACACCGGCTTTTCGCGGGGCGATCATATCCACTTTGGCCTGCACACCGGCAATCCGCAGGTTGATGCCATTCAGAGCCAATCGATTGTGGCATCCAGTATTTGGGCGAGGGATGTCACTGCCGGACAGGGATTTCAGCCCATAAGAGGCGATCAATTACAGTGTGGATTAGAAATAGGAGTGGGACACACATATGAATCCGACAACGCAATCCTATCTGTGCTGAGTATTTCGACCACGGCTTGCCCGCCGGGGAGCGCTTGCTCTGGCAGCCAAGGAACTACTTTCAGTCTTGATGGTGGTGGTTTCACGCCGACAGGTCAGGTGAGGCGCTTCATTGAAGATTCGGGTGGAACACAAACGGAGATCCCTGCGTTGTTTGCGGATGCGAATGGCCAGATCGCGTGGTCTTCTGCCACATCGTGCACCAGCGCGGTGGGAGCCTTTCACCTGTTCGCGGTAGATGCGACCGCCAGCAGGGTCACCAACCGAGTAACTCAAACTGTTACCCCGGGGAATTGCCCAACGCTCTTGCCCGACTTGGTTGTGACGAAGACCGGTGCCCCTGATCCCGTCGTTAGTGCAAGTCAACTTGTGTACACAATCCACGTCCAAAACGTAGGGAGTGCCACTGCCGCAGACGTAGAAGTTTCCGATGTCCTGCCTGCGGGGACTAACTTTCAGTTCTGCTCCGTGGCGTGCAGTTTTGTTTTTTTAACTCGGACCGTAACCTTTGGCCTCGGGCCTCTTGCAGCAGGGGCCAGCATGAGCTTTGACATCATTGTCGACGCTCCATTGGTTGCGGTCCCGACCGCTATCGTTAACACGGCGAGCGTCTCAACAAGCTCCACAGAGTCCGACACTGGAAACAATCAAGCTTCGCAAACCACAACGGTGAATCCCCGGGCCGTATCCGTGTCGGTTAGCCCTTCTTCAGTGGTCGCGTCTCCCGGTTCAACTGTACAATTCGTTGCCATTGTGACCGGGACCAATAATGTTGGCGTGGCTTGGAGCATCCTTGAGGGAGCAGCGGGTGGGCTGATCACCCAGGCAGGTCTCTACACGGCACCCAGTGTTCCATGTACGTATCATGTGGTAGCCACAAGTCAGGCGGATCCCTCGAAGAGTGCTACTGGAACCGTGACAGTGTCACAGCCTCCAGAGACCTTCGGATGCACCGGGAAGATGCTTGTGGGCCGAAGGGAGCACACCGCCACCCTTCTAGCAAACGGGAGCGTGTTGACCGTCGGCGGTGAAGACGGAAGTGCTTTTCACCCAACAGCTGAACTCTATGACCCCGTGACCGGACTTTTCTTGCCAACAGGAAACATGGCCATTCCTCGTGGTAGGCACACCGCAACACTGCTTATGGACGGTAGAGTCCTGATTGCTGGGGGCGACAATCAAACGGGCTTGCGTTTGTCCTCCGCGGAGATCTATGATCCCGCTTCCGGATCTTTTCTTACAACTGGCGGAATGTCTGCGGGTCGTTCGCAACATACGGCAACGCTTCTTGCGAGCGGAAAAGTTCTGATTGTGGGTGGAACTTTTGACGGTAACAAGACCGCAGAGCTTTACGATCCCTCGACTGGCACGTTTACGCTGACCGGCAATCTCTCAACGACACGCTTTTGGCACACTGCGACGTCCCTCCCCAGTGGAAAGGTGTTGATTGTGGGTGGCGTCAATGGGAGCATCGTGGCTGACGGTAGCGCTGAGGTTTATGACCCTGTAATAGGTGGTTTTACCATCGTGGGATCAATGGCCACCGCTCGCGCCCTCCATACTGCCACCCTTCTGCCCGATGGCCGGGTTCTCATCGCAGGGGGACAGCAGCTAAACGCACCGCCACTCTCGAGCGTAGAGTTATTCGATCCCCAAACCGGTACGTTTTTCCAAGCCGCCAGCATGGCTCAACCTCGGCTTCTTCACGCTGCAGTCCTAATGCCTATTCCTTCCATGGGCAGCGTCTTAGTTGTCGGAGGTAGCAGCGCCCCCTTTGCGCTGGGAAGCGCCGAGATCTATGATGTTGCGACCGGGACGTTTCGGACTACCGGTAGCATGATGACAAGTCGGTCTGGATTGACGGCAGTCCTGCTGCGGGATGGGAGAGTTCTCGTTATGGGTGGTTCAGATTTGACCTTTTTGGACAGTGCCGAGTTATATTTGGGACCCGGCGGACTTACTGAGGTTCTTCCACGTTGAAATCCCGCAAACCCCGAGTCATGATTCACCTCTTGCTGGTCTTAGTGTGAATTCGACGAGATTTGCCCGCATAGGCGCTCCATTCTAGGATTTCCAGCGCAATGCGGTTCCAACTGGCGGAACTCGGGTGCACCCATTCTGAGCTTCGCTTGCCCGACGCACCAGCAAGCGAGTAAAGAAGCCCCACCGGGGCGGTTCCAAATCCCTCATTCCTGCGGTATGGAATTCCTTGTGGGAACACAAGCCGTTGGAACCGCTGTTTCGGTTCAACCTGCATATCACGCCAAACGGACGGGAACTCTTGCATCATTTGAACTGACAAGTCTATCCCGTCACGAAGAGCCTCATCATACTCTGGGAGCGCCGTGGCGCTCGTTTCGGTAGTTCCCAATTCTTGATTGAGTCGTTCTTTCTCCTCAAGGAACTCTGCGTCTGTCAGGAGACCGCGCCGTCGCATGTCGATTAGGGCAGATTTCGCCTCTTGCAGCCGGGCGACTGTCTTTTCTGCCTCTGCGCGACGCCCCCTCAGGCTCTCCAATCTGCCCTGGAATGCGTCCTGCAAGGCCTCTCGCAGGGTCTTGAGCCGCTTCGCATCGGGCGTTACTCGTTTGAGGTTATCCACAAACTCGTCGTGCAAATCGAGGACCCGGACAGATCGCCCTCGCTCGGGACACGTGCGGCCCCAGCAATGATAATAGGCATAGTGTGCGTGCCGCCCGCGAGCCCAGCTTGCGGTGTACGGCACGGAGCACACAGCACAGGACACGAACCCTCGCAGCGGGAACTCCTCCCGACGTTTCACATGGGCAACAATCCAGGGTGATTTACCGGCAAGCAGGGCTTGTGTCCGAGCGAACTCCGATCGGGTGACCATCGGCTGGTGGCGGCCTTCGATCTCCTCCTTCGACCACGGGTCGACGAGGATTCCGGCGTAATACTTGTTGGAGAAGATCTTTCGCACCAACTGCGGGTACAGAGGATGCCGAAGCCCGGACTGTGTTAGACGACGTGCAACCTCAGTATGCGTAAGCATCCCACGGAGGTACTCCTTCCAGATCTTCTGCAAGATTGGGAACGCCCGTGGATCTGGCGTGTCCGGCCTGGCCTTCTTGTCCTCGCCGAGTTTCTTTCCGCTCAGGTATCCGAGCGGCGGTTTCCACACCCAGATACCCTCTCTCAGCCTTCTCCGCATGTATTCCTTCGTGCGGTCCGCCTTGATGTCGTTGTCGAGCTGGGCGTTCGCCGCAAAAACCGCCTCAAGGAAACGGCCCACGGGCGTGTTGTCGATTGGTTCGGTAGCGGAGAGCAAGCGGATTCCCTGCTTCGCCAGCGCGCTGGTCACCG
>Ga0187893_10001027_pt1 | contig 69737 bp, 61 predicted proteins | sample MA1701074metaG_FD_139574 | JGI IMG/M metagenome (GOLD analysis project Ga0187893, IMG submission 139574) | White microbial mat communities from a basaltic lava cave in the Kipuka Kanohina Cave System on the Island of Hawaii, USA - MA170107-4 metaG ...
CATTACGGGTTGAGGTTCTCGATCTTCTGCTGCGAGGTGCGCTTCACGATGCCGTCGGGGGCAAAGTGGACGTTGAAGAACCACGGGTTGCCGTGGCTCTGCTCGTAGCGCCAGGACGAGACGTCCTCCTGCAGGTTCGGGAACGGCATCGTCTGCCCGGGCTTGCCGATGAGCTTCCGCACGGCGTCCCGCGTCATGCCCGGCTGGATCCTGGCGAAGGTGGTCTCGGTCAGCACCTGCCGGATCGCGCGCAGCACGTGGTCGGGACCGATCTCGACCATGTAGGTGACGACGCCCTCGGGGCCGCGCGCGAACTCCCACACGTAGCCGCCGTCGGGCTCCTTCCACTCGAAGGCCGGGTTGCCCATCACGCTGCGCACTTCGGTCGCGGTCGAGACGCCGGGCTTGAGCTGGGACATGCCGGTATCGCAGCCGACGAGGGCGGCGAGCGGGGCGAGGAGCGAGAGGAGGAGGCGGCGCATGGGGCGCGATTCTACTTTCTTGCGGTGCCGTCCGCGGTCGGCGTATATTCTGCGGCCGGTTTTCGAGCACCGCGCCCGATGATCACCGCCGAGCAGAACGACCTAATGACCCGCGTCGGCCCGGGGACGCCCGGGGGAAAGCTGCTGCGCAGCTACTGGCAGCCGGCGGCGCTCGCGGACGAGCTCGAAGGCGAGCGGCCGGTGCGCCCGGTGCGACTCCTCGGCGAGGATCTCGTCCTCTTCCGCGACGAGCGCGGCCGCTACGGTCTGCTCGATCGCCACTGCCCGCACCGGCGGGCCGACCTTTCGTTCGGGCGGCTGGAAGACGGCGGCCTGCGCTGCGCGTTCCACGGCTGGCTGTTCGACGCCGACGGACGCTGCCTCGACACGCCCGCGGAGCCCGCCGGCAGCCCGCTGTGCGACTCCGTGCGGACGCGTGCGGTTCCGGTCGTCGAGCGGAGCGGGATCCTGTGGGCGTATCTCGGCGAAGGCGCGCCGCCCGCGTTCCCCGCCTTCGACTGCTTCGTCGCGCCGCCGGCGTACACGTTCGCGTTCAAGGGCTACTGGGACTGCAACTGGCTGCAGGCGCTCGAGATCGGGATCGACCCGGCGCACGCGTCGTTCCTGCACCGCTTCGACGAGGACGAGGATCCGTCGGGAGCGACCTACGGCCGGCAGTTCCGCGCGGCGTCGGCGAGTTCCGACCTGCCGATGACGCGGGTGCTGCGCGAGTACCACCGGCCGAAGCTCGACTTCGAGCCCGCGCCGTGGGGCTTTCGCATCTTCGCGCTGCGCGGCATCGACGAGGCGCGCACGCACGTCCGCGTCACGAACATGGTGTTTCCACAGGCGTTCGTGATCCCGATGTCGCCGGAGATGACGATTACCCAGTGGCACGTGCCGGTCGACGACGGCGGCTGCTACTGGTATGCGGTGTTCACGGCGTTCGATCGCGCGGTCGACAAGGCCGAGATGCGCCGCCAGCGGCTCCAGCTCTACGAGCTGCCCGACTACCGGCCGCGACTCCACCGCGGCAACCAGTACGGCTTCGATGCGGTCGAGCAGCGCACCCGCACCTACACCGGCATGGGCTTCGACATCAACGTCCACGACCAGTGGGCGGTCGAGTCGCAGGGCCGCGTGCACGACCGCACGCGCGAGTATCTCGGCACGTCGGACCGGATCATCGTCGCCTACCGGCGCCTGCTGCTCAAGGCGATCGAGCAGGCGGCGCGGGGCGAGCGGCCGTTCATGGCGCTTGCCGAGGCGGCGGCGCCGGGGGTGCGCGGGCCGGTGACGGTCGACGGGATCGGCCCGGCCGCCGACTGGCAGCGCTACTGGCGCGAGTACGACGGTGCGCGCCGGCGCCGCTCGGCGTGGGCGGCGGCGCTGCCCGATCCGCTCGCCGGATGAGCCCGGGGCTGCTCGCCGGATGAGCCCGGGGCTGCCCGCCGGATGAGCCCGGGGCTGCCCGCCGGATGAGCTTCGTCGAGCGCTTCGGCCTCTGGACCGACGCGCAGGCCGCGGCCGCGCGCGCGCTCGTCGCGGACCTCGACGCGCGCGGCGTCGAGGTGGTCCGCTTCTCGTTCCCCGACCAGCACGGGATCCTGCGCGGGAAGACGATCGCCGCGGCGGAGCTGCCCAGGGCGCTCGCCGACGGCGTCGCGTTCACGACGACGTTGTTCGCGAAGGACACTTCGCACCGCACGGTGTTCCCGGTGTTCACGCGCGGCGGCGGCTTCGGGCTCGACGCGATGGAGGGCGGGGCGGACGCGCTGATGATCGCCGACCCGGCCTCGTTCCGGGTGCTGCCGTGGGCGCCGAAGTCGGGCTGGCTGCTGTGCGACCCGTACTTCGCGAACGGCGAGCCGGTGCCGTTCGCGACGCGCGCGCTCGCGCGTCGCGCGCTCGCACGGCTCGCCGAGGCGGGCTTCGAGTACCTCGCCGGGCTGGAGGTGGAGTTCCACGTCTTTCGCCTGGTCGATCCGCGTCTCGCGCCCGGGCACGCCGGCCAGCCGGGCGAACCGCCGGAAGTGAGCCTCCTCACCCACGGCTACCAGTACCTCACCGAGCAGCGCTACGACCTGATCGACCCGGTCTGCGAGCTCCTGCGCGAGCACCTCGCGGCGCTGGGGCTCCCCTTGCGCTCGTTCGAGGTGGAGTTCGGTCCGAGCCAGGTCGAGCTCACGCTCGGCGCGCTGCCCGGCCTCGGGTCGGCCGATGCGATGGTGCTCCTCCGGAGCGCGGTGAAACAGGTCTGCCGGCGGCACGGGTATCACGCGACGTTCATGTGCCGGCCGCGGCTGCCGAACGTGATGTCGAGCGGCTGGCACCTGCACCAGTCGCTGTGGCGGGTCGCCGATAGCGCGAACGCGTTCGTTCCCGCCGGGCCCGGTGCGCCGCTGTCGGCGACCGGGCTGCAGTTCCTCGCCGGGCTCCTCGCGCACGCGCGCGGCGGGGCGGCGCTCGCGACCCCGACGATCAACGGCTACAAGCGCTACCGGCCGTTCTCGCTCGCGCCCGATCGCATCCACTGGGGGCGCGACAATCGCGGCGCGATGCTGCGCGTGATCGGCGGCCCCGGCGACCCGGCGACGCGGATCGAGAACCGGATCGGCGAGCCGGCGGCCAATCCCTATCTCTACTTCGCGTCGCAGATCCACTCGGGTCTCGACGGCATCGCGCGCGCGCTCGATCCGGGGCCGTCGGCCGATACGCCGTACGCCGCCGAGGCGCCGCTCCTGCCGCAGACCCTCGGCGATGCGCTTGCCGCGCTGCGCGCGGACGAGTGCCTGCGCGCCGGGCTGGGGGCGGGCTTCGTCGACTACTACTGCCGGCTGAAGGAGGCGGAGCTCGCGCGCTTCCACCTGGAGGTGAGCGACTGGGAGCAGCGCGAGTACTTCGATCTCTTCTGACCGCTCGGGGCCGGGGGCTCGGGGCGCGCGGCCGTCCGGGCTCAGACGCCGAGGTACTTCCGCTGCACGTCGTCGCTCGCCGCGAGCTCGGCCGAGCCGCCCGACCAGACGACGCGCCCCTTCTCGAGCACGTAGTGCCGGTCGGCGACGCGGGTGAGCGCCTTCACGTCCTTGTCGATGACGAGGATCGAGAGGCCGGCCGCCTTCATGCGCCCGATCGAGCGGTAGATGTCGGCGCGGATCAGCGGCGCGAGACCCTCGGTCGCCTCGTCGAGGATGAGCAGGCGCGGGTTGGTCATCAGCGCGCGGGCGATGGCGAGCATCTGCTGCTCGCCGCCGGAGAGCTGGTTGCCCATGTTGCCGCGGCGCTCCTCGAGTCGCGGGAAGAGGGCGAACACCTTCGCGAGCGTCCACGGGTCGGCGCGGCCGCCGCGGTTCGCGGCGGTGGCGACGAGGTTCTCGCGCACGGTGAGGTTGGGGAAGATCTGGCGCCCCTCGGGCACCAGGCCCAGCCCGGCGCGCGCGACGCGGTAGGCGGGCAGACCGCCGAGCGCCCGGCCGTCGAGCGTCACGCTCCCCGCCTTCGGTCGCAGGATGCCCATGACCGCGCGCACCGTCGTCGTCTTGCCCATGCCGTTGCGGCCGAGCAGCGTGACCACCTCGCCGGCGTCGACGCGAAAAGCCACGCCGAAGAGCACCTGGCTCGCGCCGTAGGCCGCCTCGAGCGCTTCGACCGCGAGCATCAGGCGTCCTCTCCGGCGGGCGGCATCAGGCGTCCTCCTCGCCGAGATAGGCGCGCTGCACCTCGGGGTTCGCGCGGATCTCGGCCGGCGTGCCGGTCGCGACGATGCGGCCGTACACGAGCACCGAGATGCGGTCGGCGAGCGAGAACACCGCGTCCATGTCGTGCTCGACGAGGAGGATGGTCTGCCGGCCCCTGAACCGGGCGAGGAACTTCACCATCCGCTGCGACTCGTCGGTGCCCATCCCCGCCATCGGCTCGTCGAGGAGCATGAGCCGCGGCTTCGTCGCGAGCACCATCGCGACCTCGAGCTGGCGCTGCTCGCCGTGCGCGAGATTGGCGGCGAGGACGTCGGCGCGCGCGCCGAGGCCGACCTCGTCGAGGATCGCGCGCGCCGGATCGCGCAAGGCGGGGTCGGTGCGCGCCGGACGCCACAGGCGGAAGCTCGAGCCGGCGTGCGCCTGGACCGCGAGCGCGACGTTGTCGAGCGCGGTGAAGTCGCGATAGACGCTGGTGATCTGGAAGGAGCGCGCGAGACCGCGGTGCGAGCGCGCCGGCGCGCCGAGACGGGTGATGTCTTCGCCGGCAAAGCGGATGTGCCCGCTGTCCGGCCGCAGGGTGCCGGAGAGCTGCCCGATGAGCGTCGTCTTGCCGGCGCCGTTGGGTCCGATGATCGCGTGCGTCTCGCCGGCGAGCGCGGTGAGCGAGACCTGGTCGGTCGCGCGCAGCGCGCCGAACGACTTCGACAGGTTGTCGACCTCGAGGAGGGCGGCGGCCGTCATGCGCGGTTCCGGGCGCCGGTGCGGCCGCGGGCGTCAGTCGTCACGCCCGCCTCCGGGCAGCAGGCCGGCGAGCCCGCGCCGGGCGAACAGCACCACCAGCACGAGGATGGGCCCCAGGATGATCTGCCAATGCGTGGTCCACGCCGCGAGCAGGTCCTCGAGGAGGAGCAGTGCGGCGGCGCCGAGCACCGGTCCGATCAGGGTGGCGATGCCGCCGAGGATCACCATGAACATGATCTCGCCCGAGCGCGTCCAGTTCATGAACTCGGGGGTGAGGTAGGCGGTCTGGTTGACGAGCAGCGCGCCCGCCACCCCGCCCATCGCCCCGGCGATGACGAACGCCGCGAGCTTGTAGGGGTAGGGCGAGAAGCCGATCGCGCGCGTGCGCGCCTCGTTCGACTTCGCCGCGCGGATCACCATGCCGAAGCGCGAGTTCACGATCCGGTGCACGAGGTAGACGAACCCGGCGAGGATCGCGAGCACGAAGTAGTAGAACGGCGTCGGGTGCGCGAGGTCCAGGCCGGCGAACTGACTGTGAGCCTTGAGCCGGATGCCGTCGTCGCCGCCGTACTCCTCGAGCGAAATGCCCAGGTAGAAGAGCATCTGCGTGAACGCGAGCGTGATCATGATGAAGTAGACGCCGCTCGTGCGGATCGACACTGCGCCGATGACGAGCGCGATCGCCGCCGAGGCGCCGATCGCGACTGCGAACTGCAGGAATCCGTTGGTGACGCCGTGGTAGGCGAGGATCCCCACCGCGTACGCGCCGATGCCGAGGTAGGCGGCGTGGCCGAACGACACCATGCCGCCGTAGCCGAGGATCAGGTTGAGGCTGAGCGCGGCGATCGCGAAGATCATGATCCGGCGGAAGAGATCGAGGTAGAACGGCTGCCCGAGCGCGGCGGCGAGCGGCGGCACCGCCGCCAGCGCTGCGAGGACCGCCACGATCGCGATCGTGCGCGCGCGCATCGTCAGCCGCGCGCCGGGAAGAGGCCCGCGGGCCGCAGCGCGAGCACCACGGCCATCAGCAGGTAGATCAGCATCGAGGCGATCGCCGGCCCGGCCGTGTCGGCGGCCGACGGCGAGAGCACGGTCGCGAGGGTCGGCTTGAGGAAGGCGCGGCCGAGCGTGTCGACCATGCCGACGATCAGCGCGCCGGCGAGCGCGCCGCGGATCGAGCCGATGCCGCCGATGACGATCACGACGAACACCTCGATCAGGATCTTCTCGCCCATGCCGGGCTCGACCGTGTAGATCGGCCCGGCCATCAGGCCGGCGAGCCCGGCGAGCGCGGCGCCGAAGCCGAACACGGCGGTGTAGAGGAGGCGGATGTTGACGCCGAGCGCGGCGACCATCGTGCGGTTCGACGCGCCCGCACGGATCAGCATCCCGAGCCGGGTGCGCGCCACCACGAACCAGAGGAGCCCGGCGACCGCGAGCCCGACGAGGATGATGACCAGGCGGTAGAGCGGATAGCGCAGGCCGGCGAAGAGCTCGACGTGGCCCGAGAGCCACGGCGGCACGCTCGTGTAGAGCGCGGCGCGGCCGAAGACGATCGCGACGAGCTCGTTGAAGAAGAGGATCAGGCCGAAGGTGGCGAGCACCTGGTCGAGGTGATCGCGGTCGTAGAGCGTGCGCAGCGCGATCAGCTCGATCAGCACGCCGACCGCGAGCGTGCCGGCGAGCGCGAGCACGACCCCGGCGAGGTAGGAGCCGGTGAGACCGGTGAACGCCACCCAGAGATACGCGCCCACCATGTAGAGCGAGCCGTGGGCGAGGTTGACGAGGTTCATGATGCCGAACACGAGCGTCAGCCCGGCGGCCATCAGGAACAGCATCACCCCGAGCTGGAGCCCGTTCAGCGTCTGCTCGAGGAAGAGGAGCACGTTCGGGTCGTGGGCGGAAAGGCGCAAAAAAGGGCGCGGCAGGCCCCGCGCCCTTCGCCGTGCCGCGGACCGCCGCTACCACTTCATCGGGCAGTCCTTCGCGTAGGCGTCCTTGTGCTCCTTGAACACCGTCTCCTGGATCTCGAGCACCGGGTCGGCGGTGGGGCTCGCGCCGGCGACGGCCTTCAGGAGGTAGAAGTTCTGGATCGGGAAGTGGTTGGTGTTGTAGGCGTACTTGCCGCGGGTCGAGGCGTAGTTCGCCTTGCGCATCGCCGCGATCATGCCCTTCTTGTCGGCGAGGTCGCCCTTCACCGCGCGCACCGCCGAGTCGATCAGCATGATCCCGTCGTAGCTCTGCGCGCCGTAGAACACCGGCAGCTTGTTGTACTTCTTGCGGAAGTCGGCGACGAACTTCTCGTTCGCCGGGTTCTTGAGGTCGGGGCTCCAGTAGCGGGTCTCGAGCTGGCCGAGCGCGGCGTGCTTCACCGCCGGGATCGAGATCTCGTCCACGGTGTACACCGAGTAGAGCGGGAACTGGCCGCGCATGCCGGCCTCGGAGTACTGCTTGAGGAACTGGATGCCCATGCCGCCGGGGTAGAACACGAACACCGCCTTCGGGTTCTTCGCGCGGAGCTGGCTCAACTCCGCCTGGTAGTCGGTCTGGCCGAGCTTGGTGTACACCTCGTCGACGATCCTGCCCTTGAAGTAGCGCTTGAAGCCGGTGACCATGTCCTTGCCGGCAGCGTAGTTGGGCGCCATGACGTACACGTCGTTGACGCCCTTGTCCGACATGTGCTTGCCCATCGCCTCGGGCGTCTGGTCGTTCTGCCACGAGGTGGTGAAGAAGAGCTCCGAGCAGCCCTTGCCGGCGAGGTCGTGCGGGCCGGCGTTGGTGCCGATCATGAAAGTGCCGGCCTGGGTGACGGTCGGAGCCACCGCGAGCATGACGTTCGACCAGATGATGCCGGACACGAAGTTCACCTGGTGCTTCTTCAGCATCTCGTCGGCGAGCTGCTTGCCGACGTCGGGCTTCACCTGGTCGTCGCCGTAGATGATCTCGGTGTCGAGGCCGCCGACCTTGCGGCCGAGATGGTCGAGCGCGAGCTCGACCGACTGGCGCATGTGCTCGCCGATGACCCCCTGCGGGCCGGAGAGCGTGGTGATGAAGCCGATCTTGAGCTTCTGCTGCGCGACGGCGGGCGCCGGCGCGAACGCTGCGACGATGAGCCCGACGAACAGGGCACGGAAGGGAATACGCACGGTGACCTCCTCGGATGCTTCCTCGACCCGGCCGGGCCTACGCCGGGCGCGGCCGGTGGGCCCGGAAATCGAGCCGGGGGCAGTCTACCAAGCGGCGCTCCCGAGTGTCTACGTCGGGGCTACGCCGGGGCGACGGCGGGTCGCGCGCTCACGCTGCGACCGAGCGGAGCCAGGCCTGCGCGTCGCGCCCCGGGTGCACCGTGCGGCACTGCCGGCAGCGCCGCGCCTCCTCGGACGAGTCGTAGAAGCGCGCGTACGCCTTCGGCAGGTCCTCGACGATGCTCGCGAGCTGCACGTCGATCCGGTGCACGAGCGCGCCGCAGCGCGCGCAGTACCACTCGAACCCGTCGATCGTACCCGGCGGGCGCGCGCGCTCGACGACGAGGCACAGGCTCCCGGCCTGCGGCCGCTGCGGCGAATGCCGGAGGTGCGGCGGCAGCAGGAAGATGTCGCCTTCCCGCAGGTCGACGCGCGCGTAGCGGTCCGCCTCGCGCAGGAGCAGGTGCGCGTTGCCGCGGAACTGCCAGAAGAACTCCTCGTACGGGTCGTCGTGGAAGTCGGTGCGCTCGTTCGGCGCGCCGACCACGGTGACGATGAAGTCGGTGTCCTGCCAGACCTGGCGGTTCCCCACCGGTGGCTGCAGGAGATGCGCGTGCTCGTCGATCCAGCGCTGGAAGTTGAACGGCGGGGTGTAGCGCGGCGGCAGGCTGGGCGCGTGCACCGGCGCCTCCTCAGTCGAGCCGCGGGCGCCGCGCCGCCCACGGCCGCGCCTGCTCGAGCTGCGCGGCGAGCCGGAAGAGCGTCGCCTCGTCGCCGAAGCGCGCGACGAGCTGGATGCCGATCGGCAGGCCGTCCCGCGACCAGGCGAGCGGCACCGTCGCCGCCGGCTGCCCGGTCATGTTCGCGAGCGGCGTGAACGGCGAGTAGGGCGCGATTCCGTTCGGTCCGAGGCGGTAGTCCAGGAAGTCGGGATTGGTCATCGCGAAGCGGCCGAGCTTCGCCGGCGGCTCCGCGAGCACGGGCGCGAGCAGGACGTCGTAGTCCACGAAGAACCGCGCGACTCTTCGCCCGAGCGCGTGCAGCGCGCCGAGCGCCGCGAGGTACTCGGGCCCGCTCGTCCGCCGCCCGACCTCGAGCGCGCCGCGCGCGACCGGCTCGAGCTCCGCGGGGTCCGGCTCCCGCCCGAGCGCGCGGATCCGGGCCTCGATCGCCATCGCCGTGCCGCAACCGACGACTTTCAGCAGCGGCACCAGCATCTCCTCGGTCCGCAGCTCCGGCGCGTCCTCCGCGGCCGCATGGCCGAGCGATTCGCAGAGTCGCGCGGCGTCCTCCACCGCCGCGGCGACCTCGGGATGGATCGCGGTCCCGTCGAGCGTGGTGCGCAGGAACGCGATCTTCAGCTTGCCGGGCGGACGCATCGCCTCGTCGAGGAAGGACGCCGGCGCGGGCGGCGCGAAGTAGGGCGCGCCGAGGTCCGCGCCGTGGGTCGCGTCGAGCGCCGCGGCGCTGTCGCGCACCGAGCGGCTGATCACGTGGTTGCCGCTCAGGCCGCCCCAGGCTTCGCCGGCGAGCGGGCCGGCAGGCACCCGCCCGCGCGTCACCTTCAGCCCGAAGAGGCCGCAGCACGCGGCGGGGATGCGGATCGAGCCGGCGCCGTCGGTCGCGTGCGCCATCGGCACGATGCCCGCCGCGACCGCCGCCGCCGCGCCGCCGCTCGAGCCGCCGGCGCTGTGCGCGAGGTTCCAGGGGTTGCGCGTCGGGCCGCCGTAGACGACGGCCTCGGTCGACGGGCTGATCGCCATCTCCGGCGTGGTGGTGCGGCCGAAGATCACCAGCCCGCTCGCGCGGTGGCGCGCCACCGCCTCGGCGTCGACCGCGCTCGTCTGGCCGGCGAAGAACCGCGAGCCCAGGCTCATGGGAAAGTCGCGCGCGGCGGCCGTGATGTCCTTCAGCAGGAAGGGCACGCCCTCGAACGGGCCGGCGGGCAGGCCGGCGGCGATCGCTCGCCGCGCCACGTCCTCGCGCACCCCGCAGACCGCGTTGAGCGCGGGATTGCGCGCCGCAACGCGCTCGAGCGCGGCGTCGAGCAGCTCGCCCGCCGAGACCTCGCGCCGCTTGACGAGCGCAGCGAGGCCGAGGGCGTCGTGGGCTTCGTACTCCGCAAATTTCGCCATGGCGCGCAAGGATAGCAAGGTCGGGGTAGTTTAAGATTCCCGTTCCATGATCCAGCTCAGGGATCTGCGCTACGTGCGCCTCGGCGCGCGCGACCCGGCCGCCGCGGCCGAGTACGCGCAGAAGATCCTCGGCCTCGAGCTCGTGCGGCGCGAGGGCGGCGCGATCTACCTGCGCGGCGACGACCGCGATCACACGCTCGTCTACGTCCGGGGCGACCCGGCCGAGCACACCGTCGGCTGGGAGGTGGCGGACGCCGCGGCGCTGGACGCCGCGGGCGCGGAGCTGGAAGCGCGGGGGATCGCCGCCCGGCGCGGCAGCCGCGCCGAGTGCGAGCGCCGCCACGTCGGGGACTTCCTCTCCTTCGCCGACCCGAGCGGCAACACCCACGAGCTCGTCGTCCGCCCGCACCACAGCGGCCGGCGGTTCTTCCCCGCGCGCGACTGCGGCGTGTGGAGCTTCTCGCACATCGGCCTGCGGACGACCGACGCCGCGCGCGACGAGGCGTTCTGGACCGGGACGCTGGGCGCGCGGGTGTCGGACCGGATCGGCGCGGCCCCGCTGCTGCGCATCGACGAGGTCCATCACAAGATCGCGCTCTTCCCCTCGGCGAACGCCGGGGTGCAGCACGTCAACCACCAGGTGCACGGCGTGGACGACGTGATGCGCTCGTATTACTTCCTGCGCGAGCAGGGCGTGCGGATCGTGTTCGGGCCGGGCCGGCACCCGACCTCGGGCGCGGTGTTCCTCTACTTCGAAGGACCCGACGGCATGGTGTACGAGTACTCGACCGGCGTGCGGCTGATCAGGCCGGAGGAGGAGGCGACTTACCGCCCGCGCCGGTTCCCGTTCGCGCCCGAGTCGTTCTGCCTGTGGGGCTCGCGGCCCGACATCCCGGAGTTCCGCGCCCTCGAGGGCGCGGGTGCGGAGGGCGCGGGTGCGGAGTTCCGGGCGGTCGACGACGCGCAGTCGAAGGCGGCCTGACGTGGCGCGCCCGAACTTCGTCTTCGTCATGGCCGACGACCTCGGCTACGCCGACCTCGGCTGCTACGGCGCGCGCGCGCCGGCGAGCCCGTGCCTCGACGCGATGGCCGCTGCGGGGCTGCGCTTCACCGACGGCTACGCGAACTCGCCGGTCTGCTCGCCGACCCGCTTCGCGCTGATGACCGGGCGCTACCAGTACCGGTTGCGCGGCGCCGCCGAGGAGCCGATCACCGGAAGCGCGCGGGGACGCGCCGATCTCGGCCTGCCGCCCTCGCATCCGACCTTGCCGTCGCTCCTGCGCGCGGCCGGCTACGCGACCGCGCTCGCCGGCAAGTGGCACCTCGGCTACCCGCCGCACTTCGGCCCGCTGCAGAGCGGCTACGCCGAGCACTTCGGCCCGCTGAGCGGCGCCGTCGACTACTTCAGCCACCGCGACTCGAGCGGCACGCACGATCTCTTCGAGAACGGCGCCGAGGTCGAGCGGCCCGGCTACCTGACCGACCTCATCTCCGGGCGCGCGGTCGAATTCGTCGGGCGGGCGAGGCAGCCGTTCCTGCTGAGCGTCCACTACACCGCGCCGCACTGGCCGTGGGTGACGCGCGCCGACGAGGCCGAGTCGCGGCGCATCGGCAACGCGATCCACCACCTCGACGGCGGGTCGGTCGAGACCTACCGCACGATGATCCGCCATATGGACGAGGGCATCGGGCGGATCTTCGACGCGCTGAAGCGCGCCGGCGCAGGCGAGAACACGCTCGTCGTGTTCACGAGCGACAACGGCGGCGAGCGCTTCTCGGACACCTGGCCGTTCGTCGGCAAGAAGATGGACCTCCTCGAGGGCGGCATCCGCGTGCCGCTCCTCGCGTCGTGGCCGGCGGCGATCCCGCCGGGCGGGGCGACCGCGCAGCTCGCGGTCACGATGGACTGGGTCGCGACCTTCCTCGCCGCCGCGGGCGTGACGCCGCACCCCGAGTACCCGCTCGACGGGATCGACCTCGCGCCGGTGCTGCGCGAACCGTCGGCCGTCGCGGCGCGCGCGCTCTACTGGCGCATGAGCCATCGCCGCCAGCGCGCCGTCCGCGCGGGCGACTGGAAGTTCCTGTCGATGGACGGCTACGACTACCTCTTCGACCTCGCGCGCGACGCGCGCGAGCGCGCGAACGTGGCGAAGCGGTTCCCCGAGCGCCTCGCCGGGCTGCGGGCGCAGTACGACGCCTGGGCGGCGACGATGCCGCCGATCCCGGCCGACGCCGGCGTGAGCCTGATCGGCGGCGAAGGGGACCTGCCCAAGCCGACCGGCTAGCGGCATGCGGTCGGGCGATGCGGGTCGTTGGCCTCCTGTGCCGGACGGCCGGTCGGCGGTCCTCTTCGACGGGCCGGCTCGCCAAGCTGAGCAAGTAGGGCGCCGGGCGGCACGCGGGGGCCGGCGATGAAGCCGACCGGAACGTCGGTCCTCTGCGGCCTGGTCGGCGCCGGCATCCAGGCCTCGCGCACGCCCGCGATGCACGAGCGGGAGGCGGACGAGCAGGGCCTGCGCGCGGTCTACAAGCTGATCGATCTCGACCGGCTGGGCCTCGGCGTCGAAGCGCTGCCCGAGCTGCTGGTCGCGGCGAAGCGCATGGGCTTCGCCGGCCTGAACGTCACCTATCCGTGCAAGCAGGCGATCATCCCGCTCCTCGACGACCTGTCGGAAGATGCGCGCGCCCTGAACGCCGTCAATACGGTGGTGATCCGCGACGGCCGCGCGATCGGCCACAACACCGACTGGTCGGGGTTCGCCGAGGGGTTCCGGCGCGGGTTGCCGGAGGCAAAGCTCGACCGCGTCGTGCAGCTCGGCGCCGGCGGGGCCGGGGCGGCGGTGGCGCATGCGGCGCTGACGCTGGGGGCGCGCGAGCTGGCCATCTTCGACGTCGATGCGGCGCGGTCGGCCGAGCTGGCGGCGAGCCTGTCGCAGCGCTTCGGCGCCGGCCGGGCGGTCGGAGGCACCGACCTGGCCGCGGCGATGGCGCGCGCCGACGGGCTCGTTCACTGCACCCCGACCGGGATGGCGAAGCTGCCCGGGCTGCCGCTCGATGCGGCGCTGCTCGAGCGCCGGCACTGGGTCGCCGAGATCGTCTACTTTCCGCTCGAGACCGAGCTCCTTCGCGTGGCGCGCGCGCAGGGCTGCCGGACCGTCGACGGCGGCGGCATGGCGGTGTTCCAGGCGGCGGGCGCGTTCCGGCTTTTCACCGGCCGCGAGCCCGACGCCGAGCGGATGCGGCGCCATTTCCTGTCGCTCGGCGGCTGAGGCCCCGCGGACTCGGGTGTAACATCGATGGCATCGTTCAGATCGCGAGAGGCTCCGAGCCTCGCCCGGGAGCAACCCATGATCGACAAGATCGTCCCCTCGATCGCGCAGGCGGTCGCCGACGTGCAGGACGGCGCCACCGTCATGATCGGCGGGTTCGGCGGCGCGGGCCAGCCGGCCGAGCTGCTCGACGCGCTGATCGCGCGCGGCGCGCGCGATCTCACGATCGTCAACAACAACGCCGGCAACGGCGAGACCGGTCTCGCCGCGCTGCTGAAGGCGAAGCGGGTGAGGAAGATCATCTGCTCGTTCCCGCGCCAGTCGGACTCGTACGTCTTCGACGCCCTGTACCGCGGCGGCGAGATCGAGCTCGAGCTTGTCCCGCAGGGCAACCTCGCGTGCCGGATCGAGGCCGCCGGCGCGGGCCTCGGCGCGATCTTCACGCCCACCGGCTACGGCACGCTGCTCGCCGAAGGCAAGGAAACGCGCACCATCGACGGCCGCAATTACGTGCTCGAGCTCCCGATCCGCGCCGACTTCGCGCTGATCAAGGCGCACCGGGGCGATCGCTGGGGCAACCTCGTGTACAACAAGACGGCGCGCAATTTCGGCCCGATCATGGCGCGGGCGGCGAAATGCACCATCGCGCAGGTGAGCGAGGTCGTGCCGCTCGGTGCGCTCGATCCCGAGTCGATCGTGACGCCGGGGATCTTCGTGCAGCGCGTCGTGCCGATCGCGGGCGCGGCCAGAGCCGCAGCCTGAGCGGAGGAGGGAGCGAGCATGAACCGGCTCAGCCGTGACCAGATGGCCGCGCGCGTGGCGCGCGACATCCCCGAAGGCGCGTACGTGAACCTCGGGATCGGCCTGCCGACCCGGGTGGCGAACTTCCTGCCGCAGGACCGGGAGATGTTCCTGCAGAGCGAGAACGGCCTCCTCGGCATGGGCCCGGCGCCGGCGAAAGGCGCAGAGGACTGGGACCTCATCAATGCCGGCAAGGAGCCGGTGACGATCCTCACCGGCGGCGCCTACTTCCACCACGGCGACTCGTTCGCGATGATGCGCGGCGGCCACCTCGACATCTGCGTGCTCGGCGCGTTCCAGGTCGCCGCCAACGGCGATCTCGCCAACTGGCACACCGGGGCGCCGGACGCGATCCCGGCGGTCGGCGGGGCGATGGACCTCGCGATCGGCGCGAAGAAGGTGTTCGTCATGATGGAGCACCAGACGAAGACCGGAGAGACGAAGATCGTGCAGCGGCTCTCCTACCCGGTGACCGGGATCGGCTGCGTGACCCGCGTCTACACCGACCTCGCCGTGCTCGACATCACGCCGCAGGGCCTGCGCGTGGTCGAGATGGTCGAGGGCCTGACGCTGGACGAGCTGCAGAAGCGCACCGGCGCACCGCTCCTGCACGCGACCCGCTAGATTCGATCGAAGGAGCTTCCCCATGAGCGAAACCCGATGAGCGGACCTCGATGAGCGGACCTCGATGAGCGGACCTCGATGAGCGGACCTCGATGAGCGGACCTCGATGAGCGGACCTCGATGAGCGGACCTACTGCCTACCGGCGGCCCTATGTCGGCACCCAGCCGGACTACCTCTTCCCCAACTACGCGTCCACCGTCAAGCGGGCGCCGACGAAGCCGCTCGTCGTGCTGCCGCAGACGCTGTCGGAGCTGACCGGGCCGCTCTTCGGCCACGACGAGGTCAAGCCCTCCGACCACGACCTGACCAAGCAGCACAAGGGCGACCCGATCGGCGAGCGGATCATCGTGAGCGGCCGGGTGCTCGACGAGAACGGCCGGCCGGTGCCGCACACGCTGGTCGAGGTCTGGCAGGCGAACTCGGCGGGGCGCTATCCGCACCGCGTCGACCAGCACGACGCCCCGGTCGATCCGAACTTCTCCGGCGCCGGGCGCACGCTGACCGACGCCGAGGGGCGCTACCGCTTCGTCACGATCCGCCCCGGGGAGTATCCGTGGCGCAACCACTACAACGCGTGGCGGCCGGCGCACATCCACTTCTCGCTGTTCGGGCCGGCGTTCGCGACGCGGATCGTCACGCAGATGTACTTCCCCGGCGATCCGCTGCTCGACTACGACCCGATGTACCTCTGCGTGCCGGACGAGAAAGCGCGCAAGCGCCTGGTCTCGATCTTCGACTGGGAGACGACGGTCCCCGAGTTCGCGCTCGCGTACAAGTTCGACATCGTGCTCCGCGGCCGCGACGAGACGCCGCGCGACCCGAGCCCGGGCGAGTAACCGCAGGAGCCGCCATGAGTCTCCACGCAACCACTTCGCAGACCGTCGGGCCCTACCTCCACATCGGCCTCACCTGGCTCATCCGCGAGGATCTCGTCGGCGCGGGCGTCACCGGCGACCCGGTCACGATCCAGGGCCGGGTCCTCGACGGCGACGGCCGGCCGGTCAACGACGCGCTCGTCGAGATCTGGCAGGCGAACGCGCACGGCAGGTACGCGCACCCGGAGGACCGGCAGTCGAAGCCGGTCGAGCCGGGCTTCAAGGGCTTCGGCCGGTCGGCGACCGACGACGACGGCGCGTTCCGCTTCCGCACGATCAAGCCGGGGCGGGTGCCCGGCCCGGGCGGTGCGCTGCAGGCGCCGCACATCGCGGTCAACGTCTTCATGCGCGGCCAGCTCAAGCAGCTCGTGACGCGGATCTACTTCCCCGACGAGCCGGCGAACGCCGACGACCCGGTGCTCAAGCTCGTGCCGGCGGCGCGGCGCGCGACGCTGATCGCGAAGAGGCTCCCGGGCGGCAAGAGCGCGCTCGAGTGGAACGTGCTGCTGCAGGGGCCCGAAGAGACCGTTTTCTTCGAGCTCTAGAGGCGCCGCGCGGCAGTGAGGGGGGACGCACCGGTGCGGCTGCTCGACCCCCTGTTCACGACCGCACCGATGCGCGCGGTCTTCTCCGACCGCGGCCGGCTCCAGGGCCTGCTCGACTTCGAGGCGGCGCTCGCGCGCGCGGAGGCGCGCGTGGGCGTCGTCCCGGCGGCGGCGGTGGCGGCGATCGGCGCGCAATGCCGCGCCGATGCGTTCGACTTCGGCGAGCTCGCGCACGGCGCGGCGCTCGCCGGCAACACCGCGATCCCGATGGTCAAGGCGCTGACCGCGCTCGTCGCCGCACGCGACGAAGCGGCCGCGCGCTACGTCCACTGGGGCGCGACCAGCCAGGACGCGATGGACACCGGCCTCGTCCTGCAGCTCCGCGCGGCGCTCGATCTTTTCGACGCCGACCTCGCCCGGCTCGCGGAGGTCCTCGCCCGGCTCGCAGGGGAGCACAAGCGCACCGTGCTCGCCGGCCGCACCTGGCTCCAGCAGGCAACCCCGGTCACCTTCGGTCTCAAGGCCGCCGGCGCGCTGAGCGCGGTCGAGCGGCATCGCGCGCGCCTGCGCGAGCTGCGCCCGCGGGTGCTCGTGCTCCAGTTCGGCGGTGCGAGCGGCACGCTCGCCGCGCTCGGCGCGGACGGGCTGAAGGTGGCCGCTGCGCTGGCCGAGGACCTGCAGCTCGGATTGCCGGACGTGCCGTGGCACGCCCAGCGCGACCGCGTGGCCGAGGTCGCGACCGCGCTCGGGCTCGTGGTCGGGACGCTCGGGAAGGTCGCGCGCGATCTCGCGCTCCTCATGCAGACCGAGGTGGGCGAGGCGTTCGAGCCCGCCGCGCCGGGGAAGGGCGGCTCGTCGACGATGCCGCACAAGCGCAACCCGGTCGCCTGCGCCGCCATCCTCGCCGCCGCGATCCGCGTGCCGGGGCTCGTCTCGACGATGCTCGCGGCGATGGTGCAGGAGCACGAGCGCGGCCTCGGCGACTGGCATGCGGAGTGGGACACGCTGCCCGAGATCTGCCTGCTCGCCGGAGGCGCGCTCGCCCGGCTCGTCGAAGTGCTGGCGGGGCTCGAGCTCGACCCGGCGCGGATGACCGGAAACCTCGAGGCGACGCGCGGGCTCGTCCTCGCCGAGGCGGTGACGATGGCGCTCGGGGGCGCGATCGGGCGGCTGCCGGCGCATCACCTCGTCGAGGCGGCGTGCCGGCGCGCCGTCGCGGAGGATCGTCACCTGCGCGAGGTGCTCGGCGCGGACGCGGAGGTGCGCAAGCACCTTTCGGAGGCCGATCTCGCGCGCCTGCTCGATCCGGCGAACTACGTCGGCCTGGCCGAGACGCTGGTCGAGCGCGCGCTCGCGGCGCGGACCGGCGCAACCTGAGGAGAGCGGGAACGATGCCTTTTGCCGACGTGAACGGAGCCCGGCTCCACTACCGGTGCGATGGGCCGGAGAACGCGCCCGTGCTCGTGCTCTGCAACTCGCTCGGCACCGACCTCACGATGTGGGATCCGCAGCTCCCCGCGTTCGCGCGGAAGCTGCGTGTGCTGCGCTACGACCGCCGGGGCCACGGCGCCTCGTCGGTCACGCCCGGCCCCTACACGATCGAGCAGCTCGGCCGGGACGTCCTCGGCCTGCTCGACAGCCTCGCGATCGAGCGCGTCCGCTTCTGCGGGCTGTCGCTCGGCGGGATGACGGGCATGTGGCTCGGAGCCCACGCCCCCGCCCGGGTCGAGCGGCTCGTTCTGTGCAACACCGCCGCCCAGATCGGTGCGCCCGACCCGTGGAATGCGCGCATCGAAGCGGTGCGCAAGGGCGGGATGGCGGCGATCGAGGCGGGCGTGCTCGCGCGCTGGTTCACGCCGAAGTTCCTCGCGCGGCCGACGCCGATGCTCGCGCGCATGCGCGAGGTCCTGCTCGCGCTCTCGCCCGAGGGCTACGCGGCGTGCTGCGCGGCGGTCCGGGACATGGACCAGCGCGAGTCGATCGCGCGCATCGCCGCGCCCACCCTCGTGATCGCCGGCGCGCAGGACGCGGCGACGCCGCCGGCGGCCGGCCGGTTCATCGCCGAGGGCGTTCGCGGCGCGCGCTACGCCGAGCTGGACGCGGCGCACATTTCCAACGTCGAGGCTGCGGACCGCTTCACCGAGGCGGTGCTCGGCTTCGTCGCCGACTAGGAGCGCACATACCGTGGACGACAAGGAACGGCATGCCCGGGGTCTCGAGGTGCGGCGGGCGGTGCTCGGCGACGCGCACGTCGACCGGACGCTGAAGAACCGCAACGCCTTCAACACCGAGTTTCAGGAGCTGATCACCCGCTACGCCTGGGGCGAGATCTGGACCCGCCCCGGGCTCCCGCGCCACACGCGGAGCCTCCTCACGCTCGGCTGGCTGGTGGCGCTCAACCGCGACACCGAGTTCCGGCTGCACGTCCGCGCCGCGTTCAACAACGGCGTCACGCGCGAGGAGATCAAGGAGATGCTGCTCCAGTGCGCCATCTACTGCGGCGTGCCGGCGGCGAACGCCGCCTACCACAGCGCGGAGGCGGTGTTCGCGGAGCTGGACGCGAAGGGCTGATCGCGCGCGCGGCGCGCCGCCGCGATCCCGCGCCGCCCTAGCGGCGGGGGATCGGCTCGATCTGGTTGCCGGTGACCCGGACCTTCTGGCCGGCCTGGAGCGAGGGCTTCTGGTCGACGGTGACCGTGCCGGTCGTGCCGTCGTCGTAGAGCACCGTCACCTCGTACTGGACCTTGGTGACGTTGTGGTCGCTGTCGGTCGAGAAGAGCTTGCCGAAGTAGCCGCGCCAGTTGTCCTGGCTCAGCCCCCGCTCCTTGACCTCGCTCACCAGGCCGACGACGCCGACCTTCGGCGGACCGGCGGGGGGAGGCGCCGCCGGCTTCGGGGCAGGCTGGCTGCACGCCGCCGCGAGCAGGGCGGCTGCGAGCGCGGCGGCGAGGGTGCCGGCAACTCGGCGCGAAATCCGGCGCGAAATCCGGCGCGAAATTCGGCGCGAAATTCGGCGCGAAAAGCGTTTCATTCCGGTAGTTTAGCTCGACGCGGACGGCAGCAACAGCTAAAGTTCGCGCCGTTCGCTCCGCCCCTCCCATGAGACCCGGCCGATGAAAGTGATCCGGAACAGCGTCGTGGCGTTGAAGTACGAGGTGCTCGACGGTCGCGGCGAGGTGGTCGAGCGCGCGCAGGAGCCGCTCGTCTACCTGCACGGCGCTCACGGCGGGGTCTTTCCGAAGGTCGAGGAGGCGCTCGCCGACAAGGCCGCCGGCGAGCGGGTGCGCGTCCGGCTCGCGCCGGAAGACGCGTTCGGTCCGGTCGACCCGGCGCTCGTCCGCACCGAGCCGCGCAGCCGGTTCCGCGGCAAGGTCAAGGCCGGCATGCGCGTGCAGGGCGAGGCCGCGCACGACGGCCACAGCCACCCGCCGAGCTTCCGGGTGGTGAAGGTGGGCGAGAACGAGGTGACCCTCGACGGCAACCATCCGCTCGCGGGGCAGACGATCGAGTTCCGCTGCACCGTGCTCGACGTGCGCCCGGCGAGCCCGGAGGAGATCGCCCACGGCCACGCCCACGGGCCGGACGGGCACCACCACCACTGAAGCGGTGGCCGTGCGGCGTCCTAGGCCGCCTTGGCGAGGAGGTTCCGCAGGACGTACGGCATGATCCCGCCGTGCCGGTAGTAATCGACCTCGATCGGCGTGTCGATCCGCAGCAGCACCTTCACCTCCTGCCGCGAGCCGTCCCTGCGCCGGATCACGAGCGTCACGTCCTGCTGCGGCCGGAGGTCGCCCGCGAGGCCGACGACGTCGAACTCCTCGTCGCCCCGGATGCCGAGCGACTGCACCGAGTCGGTGCCCTTGAACTGCAGCGGCGCGACGCCCATCCCGACGAGGTTCGAGCGGTGGATGCGCTCGTAGCTCCGCGCGAAGACCGCCTTCACGCCGAGGAGCTGGGTGCCCTTCGCCGCCCAGTCGCGCGAGCTGCCGGTGCCGTACTCCTCGCCGCCGAAGACGACGAGCGGCGTGCCGGCGGCCATGTAGCTCATCGCCGCGTCGTAGATCGGCAGCTGCTCGCCCGAGGGCTGCAGGATCGTGAGCCCCCCTTCGACGCGGCCGCCGTCGGCCTTCGCCGGGATCATCAGGTTGCGGATGCGGACGTTGGCGAACGTGCCGCGCATCATGACCTCGTGGTTGCCGCGCCGCGCGCCGTAGGAGTTGAAGTCCGGCACCCCGACGTCGTGCTCGAGGAGGTAGATCCCCGCCGGCGAGGTCGGCTTGATCGAGCCCGCGGGGCTGATGTGGTCGGTGGCGATCGAGTCGCCGAAGATGCCGAGCGCACGCGCGCCGCGGATGTCGCCGGTCGCGCCCGGCTGCATGCCGAAGTCGCGGAAGAACGGCGGCTCGGCGATGTAGGTCGAGGTCGGCCAGTCGTACACCTGGCCGGTGGCGGCGACCACCGCCTTCCACATCGGGTTCGTCTCGGCGACGTTGCCGTAGAGCGAGCGGAACGTCTTCGGGTCCATCGCGAACTTCATGCAGGCGTGGATCTCCTCGGCGGTCGGCCAGACGTCGCCGATCCACACGTCCTCGCCCTTCGATCCCTTGCCGAGCGGCTCGGTCATCAGGTCGACGAGCATCGTGCCGGTGATCGCGTAGGCGACCACGAGCGGCGGCGAGGCGAGGAAGTTGGCGCGGATGTTGGGGTGGATGCGCGCCTCGAAGTTGCGGTTCCCCGACAGCACCGCGGCGCAGACGAGGTCGCTCTTCACCACCGTCTCGTCGATCGCCGGGTCGAGCGGTCCGGCGTTGCCGATGCAGGTGGTACAGCCGTACGCGGCCACCGCGAAGCCGAGCCGCTCGAGGTAGGGGAGGAGGCCCGCTTTCGTCAGGTACTCGGTGACCACGCGCGAGCCGGGCGCGAGCGAGGTCTTGACGTGCTTCTTCGACGCGAGCCCGCGCTCGACCGCCTTCTTCGCGAGCAGTCCCGCGGCGAGCAGCACGCCGGGATTGGACGTGTTCGTGCACGAGGTGATCGCCGCGATCAGCACGTCGCCGCTGCCGACGGCGAGGTCGCTCTTCCCGGTCGGGAAGCGGCGGCGCAAGGCGTCGGGGGACTTGCCGTAGCCGCCGTCGGCGACCGACTTCGAGAAGAGCTCCGCGAACTTCCCCTTGACGCTGCCGATCTCGATCCGGTCCTGCGGCCGCTTCGGGCCGGCGAGCGAGGGCGCCACGGTGCCGAGGTCGAGCTCGACCACCTGGCTGTAGTCGATCGCGCCCTTCTTCGGCACCCCGTAGAGGCCCTGCGCCTTGAAGTAGGCGGTGAAGGCGTCGATCTCCTCCTTCGTGCGGCCGGTGCCCTCGAGGTAGGCGACGGTCCGGTCGTCGACCGGGAAGAAGCCGATCGTCGCGCCGTACTCGGGCGCCATGTTGCCGATGGTCGCGCGGTCGGGCACCGCGAGGTTCTCGACGCCCTCGCCGTAGAACTCGACGAACTTGCCGACGACCTTGTGCTTGCGCAGCATCTCGGTGACGGTGAGCACGAGGTCGGTCGCCGTGACGCCGCCGCGCAGCCGGCCCTTCAGGTGCACCCCGACCACGTCGGGGGTGAGGAAGTACATCGGCTGGCCGAGCATGCCGGCCTCGGCCTCGATCCCGCCGACGCCCCAGCCCACCACGCCGATGCCGTTGATCATCGTGGTGTGCGAGTCGGTGCCGACCAGCGTGTCCGGGTAGTAGACCCCGTCGGGCGAGCGGTGCACGCCGCGCGCGAGGTACTCGAGGTTGACCTGGTGCACGATGCCGATGCCGGGCGGCACCACCTTGAAGGTGTCGAACGCCTGCATGCCCCACTTCAGGAACGTGTAGCGCTCCTGGTTGCGCTCGAACTCGAGGCGGGTATTGAGGTCGAGCGCGTTCTTCGTGCCGTAGTGGTCGATCTGCACCGAGTGGTCGACGACGAGGTCGACCGGGACGAGCGGCTCGACGAGCTTCGGGTCGCGGCCCATGCGGCGGGCGACGTTGCGCATCGCCGCGAGGTCGGCGAGGAGCGGCACGCCGGTGAAGTCCTGCAGGACGATGCGCGCGAGGACGAACGGGATCTCGTCGGTGCGCGGTGCGCCCGGCTTCCACGCGGCGAGCTGCCGCACGTGCTCCTCGGTGACCTTCTTTCCGTCGCAGTTGCGCAGCACCGACTCGAGCACGATCCGGATCGAGACCGGCAGCCGCGACACCTTGCCCAGTCCCGCGCGCTCGAGCGCGGCGAGCGAGTAGAACCGGCCCGACTTGCCGGCGGCGGGCTGGAATTCCTGCAGGGCGTTGAACGTGTTGTGGGCCATCGTCAGCTTCCTTTGCGGTGTCCCGCGGACTGTTTGTATTCGGCGAACGAGCCGGACCGGTATGCGCCGCTCGCGACGAACTCCCCGAGCAGGAGGAACTCGCGCGCGTCGCGGATCTCGCCCGCGTGGCGGGCGAGCGGCTTGCCGTCGAAGTCGTAGAAGACGATCGTGGGCGTCAGCTTCACGCCCTGCGCGGCGGCGAAGGCCTTCTCGGTCGTCCCCCGGCCGGCGAAGTCGACGACGGGCACCGCGCCGCGGACGTCGATCGCGAGCACGGCGAATTCGCGGCGGTAGTAGTCCTGCACCGCCGCGAGCGCGAGGACGTCGCGCTTCATCCGCTCGCAGTAGGGGCAGTCGTCGCGGACGTACATCACGAACGCCGCCCGCTTGCCCGCGGCGCGCGCCTCGGCGGCCTCGGCCTTCAGGTCGCCGAAGCCGAGCGCGAAGAAGTGCTTCATCGGATCGCGCTTTCCGCCGCCGAGCGCGGTTTGTCCGACCGCCAGCGCCGGCGCGAGGAAGAGCGCGGCGAAGGCGAGGCGGCGGAGCGGGCGCATGCGGGGAGTCGTCGGCGGAAGCGGCCGCGGCGCACGCCGCGACGGCGCGCGTATTCTACGATGGGAAGGCGGGGAGGGCCGCGCGGCCTTGCCGCGCGCGGGCGCCCGTCAGGCGGAATCGGTCGGCGCTAGATGTAGCGCGGCAGCCGCAGGCAGCTGTAGGAAGCGTTCCCCCGGCGCAAGGTCATCGCCGGCGTCTTGCCGCGCGCGCCGAGCGGCTGCACCAGGAACGACGGGCCGTCCTGCGGCTGGACCTTCCACCAGCCCGGTGCGTCGGGGACGATGTCCGAAAGGCCCGAGACGTTGCGTGCGAAGCCGTCGAGATCCACGTTCGTCGCAATCATCCGGCCGTCGGTCTGCGCCGCGCCGAACCAGACGATCGGCGGCGTCCGGGTCGGGGGTGCGCCCGGGACCCGGCATTCCCACGTACCGACCAGCTGCTCGGCGGGGGTGGGCAGGGCGGCGGCGGCCGGCAGGGACACCGTCGCGGCCGTGGCGAGGAGGGCGGGAACGAGGAACCGCTGCATGACACCTCCCGGGGGATGGCGCTGTTATGACGGACGCATGGTACCCCGCGGCGCGGAAGGTGCCTAGAAGAACGCCTTCGCCGCCGCGGCCGGCAGCTCCACGCCTGTGACTTTCGCCTTCTGCAGGATCTCCCAGAAGTAGCGGTAGGTGGCCCGGTCGTGCAGCTCGCCGGCGTGCTGGATCGGCCCCCACTCGGCGGCCTGGGCGGCGAGCAGGATCGCCGCCGCGTCCTGCACCTCCGAGTAGTCGGGCTTCATCGCGTCCACGATCGGCCGGATCTGGGCCGGGTAGATCGACCACATGCGCAGGAACCCGAACTCGTGGCGGGCGCGCCAGGCATCCTGGTGGGTCTGGTAGGTGTTCTTGAGGTCGAGCGTGACGTTGTGCGCGGGGATGACGCCCGCGGCGAGCGCGGCGGCCACCACCTCGGCCTTGGCGCGGGCGATGAGCCGGTGCTCGAACTGGCCGGGCGAGCGCATCGCCGCGGCCGGGATCGCGCCGTTGTGGCCCGACACGAAATCCATCAGGCCGAAGTCGAGCACCTGCATGCCGGGCAGCCGCGCGATCGCGGCGGCGTCGCGCAGCGCCCCGTGCGTCTCGACGAGCGCGTGGATCGGGATCTGCCGCGCGATTCCGTGCCGCGCCGCGGCCCGCTCGACGTGGCCGATCATCTCGGCGACCTGGGCGGTGGCGGTCGCTTTCGGGATCGTGATGTAGGCGAGCGCGCCGCCCGCGCCCGACACGACGATGTCGACGTCCTCCCTCCAGGCCGGATGGGTGTAGTCGTGGATCCGCACGCCGGCCATGCGCCGCCGGTTCGCCGGCGAGGCGAGGACGCGGACCACCATCTCGGCGTGCTCCTTCTCCTTGCCGGCCTGCGCGCCATCCTCGCAGTCGCACGTGATGTCGAAGATCGGCCCGAGCGACTCCTGCAGCTCGAGCGCCTTGGCGATGAGCTTCTCGCTCCCGGCGAAGTGCTCGCAGGTCGGGATGACCGGGAACGGCTGCTCGCCCCGGAACAGGGCGTCCTGCGGGTGGACGGGCTTCATCGGCGGCCCTTTCTGGGCATCAGGACGGTGTAGTCGAGGTCGAGCACGACGTTCGGGTGCGGCTTGCCGTCGGGGAGGGCTGGTGCCTTCAGCTCGGCCGCAGCGAGGTTCTTGAGGCCGACCAGGCGCAGCCGCAGCGCGCCGAGGTCGTCGCGGCCGGGCAGCGCCCACTTCTCGCGCACCTCGGTGAGCGCGTAGAGCGTGTCGCCGGCGAAGGTCGGGCCGACGTGGCTGCCGGCGTTGATCGCGGCGATCGCGAACGCGTTTTCGAGGCCGTCGTAGCTGAGCGCCCGGCAGAGCGAGAGCACGTGCCCGCCGTAGACGAGCCGCCGGCCGAAGGACGACTTCGCCATCGCGAGCGCATCGAAGTGGACGCGCGCGGTGTTCTGGTAGAGCCGGGTCGCGAGCATGTGGTCGGCCTCCTCGAGCGTCAGGCCCGACGGGTGGTCGATCCGCTCGCCCGGGGCGTAGTCGTCCCAGCAGGCGGCGCCCCCGGTGAGCTCGCTCGTCAGCGCGGCGGCATTCAGTCCCGCCGGGACGGCGAGCGCCTGCGCCGGCACGAGCTCGGGGAGCGACGGGACCACGGCGGCGGGCGCGGGCGATTCCGGGTCGCGCTTGTGCACCATCACCCAGCGCGCCCAGGTGAGCACCGGCTCGCCGTGCTGGTTGGACGCGTTGGAGCGCACGTACACCACGCCCGAGCGCCGGTTCGAGTTCTCGCGCAGCCCGATCACCTCCGACTCGGCCCCGATCGTGTCGCCGGGGTAGCACGGCGCGAGGAAGCGGAGATCGGCGTAGCCGAGGTTGGCGACCGCGTTGCGCGACACGTCGGGGACTGTCTTGCCGAAAGCGACGTGAAAGACGAGGAGATCGTCGACCGTCCGGCCGCGATAGCCCATCGCGCGGGCGACCGGCGCGGCGCAGTGCGGCGCGTTCCGCGCCCCGGTGAGCCCGATGTACAGCGCGCACTCGCCGTCGGTGATCGTGCGCGGGGTGGGATGGACGATGCGCTCGCCGAGCCGGAAGTCCTCGAAGAACCGGCCGGCGCGGGCCTTCGACGCTGGCGTGGCGGAATGGATCACGGCGTCGGGAGCCGGGGTGCGCCCGCGCGGCCCTACGACATCCCGCGGATCGCCTCGTCGAGGGCGACCATCCGGCGCGCGGCGACCACGTGCATCTGCTCGATGAGCCGCCCGTTCACCACGACGTTGCCGCGGCCCGCGGTCGCCGCCTGCTCGAACGCGACGATGACCTCCTTCGCCTGCGCGACCTCGGCGGGCTTCGGCGTGTAGGCCTCGTTGCAGTAGATGAGCTGGTCGGGGTGGACGAGGGTCTTGCCGTCGAGCCCCATGTCGCGGCCGAGCCGGCACGAGTACTCGAAGGTGTGCATGTCCTTGAGGTTCGACTGGATGCCGTCGACCACCGACCGGCCGTGCGCGCGCGCGGCGAGGATCACGTACGAGATGCTCCCGAGCAGCGGCAGGCGTTCCGGGTGCGGGCGCGCGTGCAGGTGGTTGGTGAGGTCGGCGGTGCCCATCACGAGGCAGCAGATGCGGTCGGAGGCGCCGGCGATCGCCTCGGCGCGCAGCACCCCGAACGGCGTCTCGATCATCGTCATCACCGGCAGCGCGTCGCCGCCGGCGCGGTCGAGCGCGGCGATGCAGCCCGACGCCTCCTGCGCGCTCTCGATGCGCGGGAAGAGGATCGCGTGCGCGCCGGCGCGCGCGACTGCGCGGAGGTCCGCGTCGATCCACGGCGAGCCGAGCCGGTTCACGCGCACGATCACCTCGCGCCGGCCGTAGTCGTAGGTCCCGAGCGCCTTCACCGCGTTCGCCCGCGCCGCATCCTTCGCCTCGGGGACGATCGTCTCCTCGAGGTCCATCACCACGCAGTCGGTGGGAAGTCCGGCCGCCTTCTCGAGGAACCGCAGGTTGTTCGCCGGCGAGTACAGCATCGACCGGCGCGGGTGGTAGTGCTTCATTGCTGCGGGTGCTTCATTGCTTCGGGTGCTTCATCGTAGCGGGTGCTTCATCGCGCGCGCGCTTCAGCCGCCGATCAGGTGCTTCACGCCGTCGCGCTCCTCGTGCAGCTCCTTCAGGGTCGCGGCGATGCGCGCGCGGCCGAAGTCGTTCACCGCGAGGCCCTGCACCACCTGGTACTCGCCGCCGCGGCAGGTGACCGGGTAGCCGAAGATCACCCCCTCGGCGATGCCGTAGCTCCCGTCGGCCGGGACGCCCATCGTCACCCAGTCGCCCTCGCGCGAGCCGAGGACCCAGTCGCGGACGTGGTCGACGGCGGCGTTGGCGGCGCTCGCCGCCGAGGACGCGCCGCGCGCCTCGATGATCGCCGCGCCGCGCTTCTGCACCGTCGGGAGGAAGGTGGACTCGAGCCAGGCCTGGTCGTTGATCCGCTCCCACACCTTCCGGCCGCCGGCCTCGGCATGGAAGAGGTCGGGGTACTGGGTCGCGGAGTGGTTGCCCCACACGACCATCTTGCGCACGGCGCCGACCGGCTCGCCGATCCTGGCGGCGACCTGCGACAGCGCGCGGTTGTGGTCGAGCCGCATCATGCCGGTGAACTGCCGCGGGTCGAGGCCCGGCGCGCTCTTCATCGCGATCAGCGCATTGGTGTTGGCGGGGTTGCCGACGACCAGCACCTTCACTTTCCGGCTCGCGACCGCGTCCAGCGCACGGCCCTGCACGGTGAAGATCTGCGCGTTCGCCTCGAGCAGGTCCTTGCGCTCCATCCCCTTCGAGCGCGGGCGTGCGCCGACCAGCAGCGCCACGTCGGCGTCGCGGAAGGCCACTTTGGCATCGTCGGAGACGACGACGCCGGCGAGCAGCGGAAACGCACAGTCTTCGAGCTCCATCACGACGCCCTTCAGCGCGGGCAGCGCCTGGGTGATCTCGAGGAGCTGGAGGACGACCGGCTGGTCCTTGCCCAGCATGTCGCCGGCGGCAATCCGGAAGAGCAGGCTGTAGCCGATCTGGCCGGCCGCGCCGGTCACTGCGACTCGAACGGGTTGCTTCGCCATGGCGGGCTCCTGGATGGGAACGTCGAACGCGTCGCCGAATGCTATCAACGGCGTGCTATCAACAGCGTGCTATCAACGGCGTGCTATCAACGGCGGCTTCCCACGCCGATGCTGCGCCGCAGCGACGCGCGAGTTTAGGCTTCGCTGCGCGCCGAAGTCAACGTCCCGCGCTGGGCGAATCGCGCGAACCCTGCGGCCGTCGCAGCGCTCGCCCGGAGCGATTTTGCTGCACCCCACAATCGCAGGGGGCGGCTGATATACTTTCGTGCTGCCGACTGATTTGCCGGAGGCGGTTCGCGGGGGACCCCCGAGTCCGCGGGGGACGAGCCGGGGGCGAACCGAGGGTGCGCGCCATGCCCGATGCATCGCTGAAGAAAAAACGACCGCTCTGGTACAACCTCAGCCTCCTCAACCTGCCGCTCCCCGGGCTGGTGTCGATCCTCCATCGCATCAGCGGGGCCGCGCTCTTCTTCCTGCTGCTCTGGCTCCTGTATCTCCTCGACGCGAGCCTCGCCTCGGCCGAGCGCTTCGCGGCGCTCGAGCAGACGCTCGCGCATCCGCTGGCGAAGCTCGTGCTTCTCGGCCTGCTGTGGGCCTATCTGCACCACGTCTGCGCCGGCGTCCGCTACCTCTTTCTCGACGTCCACAAGGGCGTGGACCTCGCGGCCGCCCGCGCGACCAGCGTCGCGGTGCTCGCGGTGAGCCTCGTGGCGACCGCACTCCTCGGCGGGTGGCTGCTGTGGTGAGCCGCATCGTCGTCGGGGCGCACTACGGGCTGCGCGGCTGGCTCGTCCAGCGCGTCTCGGCGGTGGTGATGACGCTGTACACGATCCTCTTCGCCGTCGCGGTCGCCGCCGCCAAGCCGGTCGACCACGCCGCCTGGAAGGCGCTTTTCGCCCACGGCTGGATGCGGGTTGCCACGCTCTTCTTCTTCGTGAGCCTGCTCCTCCACGCCTGGGTCGGCATGCGCGACATCCTGATGGACTACGTCAGGCCGACCGGCCTCCGCCTTGCGCTCGAGGTCGCGGTGATCCTCGTGCTCGTCGGCGCGGCCGGCTGGTCCGTGCAGATTCTCTGGAGAACGTGAGGTGAAACCGGAGGTTTCCTGGCTGCGGGGAGCACGAGGGGGCTTGCCCGCTCGTGTCGTGGAGCGCTAGCGTGGCGGCGCCGGTCGTGAGGCAGTTCGATGCGGTGGTCGTCGGCGCAGGCGGCGCGGGTTTGCGCGGGGCGCTCCAGCTCGCCGAAGCGGGGCTCAAGGTCGCGGTGCTGTCGAAGGTGTTCCCCACGCGCTCGCACACCGTCGCCGCGCAGGGCGGCGTCGGCGCCGCGCTCGGCAACATGGGGCCGGACTCGTGGGAATGGCACATGTACGACACGGTCAAGGGCTCCGACTGGCTCGGCGACCAGGACGCGATCGAGTTCATGTGCCGCGAGGCACCGGGGCTGGTGGTCGAGCTCGAGCACTTCGGCATGCCGTTCGACCGCAACGACGACGGCACGATCTATCAGCGGCCGTTCGGCGGGCACATGATGAACATGGGCGCCGGCCCCGCGGTCCAGCGCTCCTGCTGCGCGGCCGACCGGACCGGCCACGCCATGCTGCACACGCTCTACCAGCGCAACGTCCGCGCCAACACCCAGTTCTTCGTCGAATGGATGGCGCTCGACCTCGTGCGCGCGCCCGACGGCCAGGTGCTCGGCGTGACCGCGCTCGAGATGGAGACCGGCGACGTATGCATCCTCCAGGCGCGTGCGACGCTCTTCGCCACCGGCGGCGCCGGGCGGATCTACGCCGCGACGACCAACGCCTTCATCTGCACCGGCGACGGCGCCGGCATGGCGGCGCGCGCCGGCATCCCGCTCGAGGACATGGAGTTCTGGCAATTTCACCCGACCGGCGTCGCCGGCGCCGGGGTGCTGATCACCGAAGGGGTGCGCGGCGAGGGCGGCTACCTCCTCAACAAGGGCGGCGAGCGCTTCATGGAGCGCTACGCGCCGAGCGCGAAGGATCTCGCGAGCCGCGACGTCGTCGCGCGCGCGATGGCGACCGAGATCAAGGAGGGCCGCGGCGCCGGCCCGGAGGGCGACTACCTGCTGCTCAAGCTCGACCACCTCGGGCCGGAGGTGATCGACAAGCGGCTGCCGGGCATCCGCGAGATCGCGAAGAAGTTCGCGAACGTCGACCCGGTGCGCGAGCCGGTGCCGGTGGTGCCGACCGTCCACTACCAGATGGGCGGGATCCCGACCAACTACCACGGCGAGGTGGTGGTGCCCGGCGCCGACGGGCCGAACACCGTCGTGCCCGGCTTCTACGCCGCGGGCGAGTGCGGCTGCGCCTCGGTGCACGGCGCGAACCGGCTCGGCACCAACTCGCTCACCGACCTGCTCGTGTTCGGCAAGTCGGCGGGCGACGCGATGGTCCGCTACCTGCGCGAGCACCGTGGGCATCGCAACCTGCCGGCCGATGCCGCCGAACGGACGCTCGCGCGCCTCGCGCGGCTCGACGGCCAGAAGAACGGCACGAGCGTCTACGAGGTCGGGAACGAGCTGCGGCGCACGATGCAGGCGCACTGCGGCGTGTTCCGCTTCCCCGACCTGCTCGCCGAGGGCGTGGCGAAGATCAAGGCGCTCGCCGAGCGCGTCGGCCGGACCGGCATCGAGGACAAGAGCAGGACCTTCAACACCGCGCGGGTCGAGGCGCTCGAGCTCGACAACCTGATCGAGGTCGCCCGCGCCACGATGGTCTCGGCCGAAGCGCGCCGGGAATCGCGCGGCGCCCACGACCGCGCCGACTGCCACGACCGCCCCGGCTACCCGAACGGGCGCGACGACCGGGACTGGCTGAAGCACACGCTCTGGTACAAGGAGGGCGACCGGCTCGAGTACAAGCCGGTGAACCTGAAGCCGCTCTCGATCCAGTCGATCCCGCCGAGGGCGCGAGCGTACTAGTCTAGCAGCGTGATGCAAAACGCGGATCAGGCACCGGGCAGGAACACGCGCACAAGCTGCGGCAGGGCGAAGCGCGCGTTTTGCGTCACTGGATTTGAGGATTCAAAAGGAGCTGTGGCTCCTTTTGCATCAACCTGGTAGAGCCCCGGATCACGACGCCGACGAAAGCGAGACCCGCGCGATGCGCCTGAAGATCTTCCGCTACGACCCCGACCAGGACGCGCGTCCGTACATGAAGGACTACGACGTCCCGATCGACGGCGCCGACCGGATGCTGCTCGACGCGCTCGTCAAGGTGAAGGCGCAGGACGACAGCTTCTCGTTCCGGCGTTCGTGCCGCGAGGGCGTGTGCGGCTCCGACGCGATGAACATCAACGGCCGCAACGGGCTCGCGTGCATCACCAAGCTCGCCGAGCTGAACGAGCCGGTGGAGCTGAAGCCGCTCCCCGGGCTGCCGGTGATCCGCGACCTCTTCGTCGACATGACGCAGTTCTTCAAGCAGTACCACTCGATCAGGCCGTATCTCGTCAACAACGACCCGCCGCCGGAGAAGGAGCGGCTCCAGTCGCCCGAGGAGCGCGAGGAGCTGAACGGGCTGTACGAGTGCATTCTCTGTGCCTGCTGCTCGACCTCCTGCCCGTCGTTCTGGTGGAACCCGGACAAGTTCGTCGGCCCGGCCGGACTGCTCCAGGCCTACCGCTTCATCGCCGACACCCGCGACCAGGCGACCGCCGCGCGGCTCGACGACCTCGAGGACCCGTACCGGCTCTTCCGCTGCCACTCGATCATGAACTGCGTCGACGTGTGCCCGAAGGGGCTCAACCCGACGAAGGCGATCGGCAAGATCAAGGAAGCCATGGTCCGGCGCACCGTCTAGGCCGATGCGGTGGCGAGGGCGCTCGAGACCGCTGCGCTGAACCGCCTGCGCTGGCGCTGCCGGCGCGGGCTGCTCGAGAACGACCTCGTGCTCGCGCGCTTCCTCGAGCACTCGGCGGCGACCCTGGACCGCGAGCGGCTGGCGGCCTTCGAGGAGCTTCTCGGGCTGCCCGACCCGGAGCTGTGGGCGCTCCTCAGCGGGCAGTGCGAGTGCGGCGATCCGCGCCTCGCCCCGATGGTCGCGATGCTGCGCGCAGCCTGACGAACCGGTATCGTGCCTTCCGCAACCTGACGACACGCAGCGAGGAGCGACCGATGGAATCGAACGACAAGGTGATCCTCAACTACGGCGAGGGCAAGATCGTCGAGTTTCCGCGCCTCACGGGCACGATCGGCCCGGACGTCGCCGACATCCGGACGCTGTACGGCAAGACGGGGATGTTCACCTACGACCCGGGCTTCCTCTCCACCGCGAGCTGCCGCTCGACCATCACCTACATCGACGGCGACCAGGGCGTGCTGCTCTACCGCGGCTACCCGATCGAGCAGCTCGCGGTGCAGTGCGACTTCCTCGAGGTCTGCTATCTGCTGCTGAACGGCGAGCTGCCGACGGTGGAGCAGAAGCGCAAGTTCGACCGGACGGTCGCGGTGCACACGATGGTGCACGAGCAGCTCATGCGGTTCTACTCCGGCTTCCGCCGCGACTCGCACCCGATGGCGGTCATGGTCGGGGTCGTGGGCGCGCTGTCCGCGTTCTACCACGACTCGCTCGACATCAACGATCCCTCCCAGCGCGAGATCTCGGCGTTCCGCCTGATCGCGAAGCTGCCGACGATCGTGGCGATGGCCTACAAGTACTCGATCGGCCAGCCGTTCATGTACCCGAAGAACAACCTGTCGTACACCGGGAACTTCATGCGCATGATGTTCGGCGTGCCGGCCGAGGAGTACGAGGTGAACCCGGTGCTGGTGCGGGCGCTCGACCGCATCTTCATCCTGCATGCCGATCACGAGCAGAACGCCTCCACCTCCACCGTGCGGCTCGCCGGCTCCTCCGGCGCCAACCCGTTCGCGTGCGTCTCGTCGGGGATCGCCTGCCTGTGGGGGCCGGCGCACGGCGGGGCGAACGAGGCCTGCCTCAACATGCTCGAGGAGATCCACGACGTCTCGCGCGTGAACGAGTTCATCAGGAAGGCGAAGGACAAGAACTCCGGCTTCCGGCTGATGGGCTTCGGCCACCGCGTCTACAAGAACTACGACCCGCGCGCGAAGCTGATGCGCGAGACCTGCCACGAGGTGCTCGAGGAGCTGGGGCTGCACGACGACCGCCTGTTCAAGCTCGCGCTCCAGCTCGAGAAGATCGCGGTCGAGGACGAGTACTTCGTCGAGCGCAAGCTCTATCCCAACGTCGACTTCTACTCCGGCATCGTGCAGCGCGCGCTCGGCATCCCGACGAGCATGTTCACCTGCATCTTCTCGCTCGCGCGCACCGTCGGCTGGATCGCGCAGTGGACCGAGATGATCTCCGACCCGGACCAGAAGATCGGCCGGCCGCGCCAGCTCTACACCGGCTCGCCCCGGCGCGACGTCGTGCCGCTCGAGCAACGCTGAACGAAACCGAGACGCTGAACGAAACAGGGAATGCGGCCATGATGAAAGACGAGCTCGCCAGCTCCTACCTCTTCGGCGGCAACGCCCCGTTCGTCGAGGACCTCTACGAGTCGTACCTGAACAACCCGCAGTCGGTGCCGGAACAGTGGCGCGAGTACTTCGACCGGCTCCAGGTGCTGCCCGGCGCCGGCGGGGAGGCGGTGCGCGACGTGGCGCACGCCCCGGTGGTCGAGTCGTTCGCGCAGCGCGCGAAGCAGGGGACCCTGCGCGCGCCGGCGGCGCACGGCGAAGCCGGCGCCGAGCGCAAGCAGGTCTACGTCCAGATGCTGATCAACGCCTACCGGTTCCTCGGCAACCGGTGGGCGGAGCTCGATCCGCTGAAGCGCCTGCCGCGCCCGCCGATTCCGGAGCTCGAGCCGGCGTACTACGACCTCACCGAGGCCGATCTCGAGACCGTCTTCAACACCGGCACGCTGGTCGGACCCGAGCGCGCGTCCTTGCGCGAGATCCTCCAGGCGCTGAAAGAGACCTACTGCGGCACGATCGGCGCCAAGTTCATGTACATCTCCGACCCGGCGCAGAAGCGCTGGATCCAGCAGCGGCTCGAGGCGGTGCGCGGGCGCCCGCAGCTCTCCCCCGAGGTCCGGCGCCGCATCCTCGAGCGGCTCACTGCGGCCGAGACGCTGGAGAAGTACCTGCACACGCGCTACGTCGGCCAGAAGCGGTTCTCGCTCGAGGGCGGCGAGACGGTCATCCCGTGCATGGACGAGATGGTGCAGCGCGCGGGCAGCTTCGGCGTCGAGGAGGCCGTCATCGGGATGGCGCACCGCGGGCGGCTGAACGTGCTCGTCAACACGCTCGGCAAGTCGCCGAAGGATCTCTTCGCCGAGTTCGAGGGCACCGCTGCGGGCGACACGACCTCGCTCGGCGACGTGAAGTACCACAACGGGTTCTCCTCCGACGTCTCGACGCCCGGCGGCCCGGTGCACCTCTCGCTCGCGTTCAACCCCTCGCACCTCGAGATCGTCAACCCGGTGGTCGAGGGCTCGGTGCGCGCGCGCCAGCACCGGCGCAAGGACACGAAGGGCGACAAGGTCATCTCGATCCTGCTGCACGGCGACGCGGCGTTCGCCGGGCAGGGCGTGGTGATGGAGACGCTCAACCTGTCGCAGACGCGCGGCTACTCGACCGGCGGCACCGTCCACCTGGTCGTCAACAACCAGATCGGGTTCACCACCTCGGACACGCGCGATGCGCGCTCGTCGACCTACTGCACCGACGTGGCGAAGATGATCGAGGCGCCGATCTTCCACGTGAACGCCGACGACCCGGAGGCGGCGCTCTTCGTCACCCAGCTCGCGATGGACTACCGCAAGGAGTTCAAGCGCGACGTCGTGATCGACCTCGTCTGCTTCCGGCGGCTCGGCCACAACGAGCAGGACGAGCCCGCCGTCACCCAGCCGCTGATGTACAAGAAGATCGCGCAGCACCCCGGCACCCGGAAGCTGTACGCGGACCGGCTCGTCGCGCAAGGGGCGATCCCCGCCGAGGAGCCCGACCGGCTGGTGAAGGACTTCCGCCAGGCGCTCGACGAGGGCCGGCAGACCTCGAGCCCGGTGCTGTCGAGCTTCCAGCGCAAGTACGCGATCGACTGGGCGCCGTTCCTCGGCTCGAAGTGGACCGACGCCGCCGACACCTCGGTGCCGCTGAAGGAGCTCGAGCGGCTCGCCGGCCGGCTCACGACCGTGCCCGAAGGCTTCAAGGTGCACCCGGTGGTCGAGCGCGTGCTGCAGGCGCGGCGCGAGATGGGCAAGGGGCAGCAGATGCTCGACTGGGGCATGGCCGAGAACCTCGCCTACGCGACCTTGCTCGTTTCGGGGTACGGCGTGCGGCTCTCGGGCCAGGACTCCGGCCGGGGGACGTTCGCGCACCGGCACGCGGTGTTCCACGACCAGAACCGCGAGCGCTGGGACGCCGGCAGCTACGTCGCGCTCCAGAACCTGCAGGAGGAGCAGGCGGACTTCGTGGTCATCGACTCGCTCCTCTCGGAGGAGGCGGTGCTCGGCTTCGAGTACGGCTACTCCTGCGCGGAGCCGAACGAGCTGACGATCTGGGAGGCGCAGTTCGGCGACTTCGCGAACGGCGCCCAGGTGGTGATCGACCAGTTCATCACCTCCGGCGAGGCGAAATGGGGCCGCATGTCCGGGCTCACGCTCTTCCTCCCGCACGGCTACGAGGGGCAGGGCCCGGAGCACTCGTCGGCGCGGCTCGAGCGCTACCTCCAGCTCTGCGCCGAGCACAACGTCCAGGTGTGCGTGCCGACGACGCCGGCGCAGATCTTCCACCTGCTGCGGCGGCAGATGGTGCGCCCCTTCCGCAAGCCCCTGATCGTGCTGACGCCGAAGTCGCTCTTGCGCAAGCGCGAGGCGGTGTCGAGCCTGAAGGAGCTCGCGAAGGGCGGGTTCCAGACGGTGATCGGCGAGGTCGACGCGCTCGAGCCGAAGGAGGTCACGCGCATCGTCGCCTGCTCGGGCAAGGTCTACTACGACCTCCTCGCCGCCCGCCGCGAGCGGCGGCTCGACAGGATCGCGATCATCCGGGTCGAGCAGCTCTACCCCTTCCCGCACAAGCAGTTCGCGGCGGAGATGAAGCGCTACCCGGGCGCGCTGGAAGTGGTGTGGTGCCAGGAGGAGCCGCAGAACCAGGGCGCCTGGTACCAGACCCAGCACTACTTCGAGGAGAACATGCGCCCCGACCAGCGGCTCTTCTATGCCGGGCGGCCCTCGGCCGCGGCGCCGGCGGGCGGATACAAGAGCCGGCACGACGAGCGGCAGAAAGCGCTGGTGGAGCAGGCGTTCGGCAAGTTCAAGTAGCGGCAAGTCGCAGTACCGTCGCCCGGGGAGTCCGGGCGAAGCCTCCGGTGCGTTACGCACTCGGGTTTTTGCAACACGCCGCGGGGATGCTCAGCGGATCCCGGCGAAAAACCGTAACGGAGCGAGCCATGCTGGTGGAAGTGAAGGTGCCGCAGCTGTCCGAATCGGTCGCCGAGGCGACGCTGCTCTCCTGGCACAAGAAGGAAGGCGAGGCGGTCAGTCGCGACGAGAACCTCGTCGACATCGAGACCGACAAGGTCGTGCTCGAGCTGCCCGCGCCGAGCGACGGGGTGCTGGTGAAGGTGGCGAAGGGCGACGGCAGCACGGTCGTCGCCGGTGAGGTGATCGCCACCCTCGACACGGACGGGAAGGCCGCGGCCGCCCCGCGCCCGGCACCGGCACCGGCGGTCCGGCCCGAGGCGGTGGCGGTGCCGCCGACCCCGGCGCCCGAGGCGCTGCGCGAGGACGCGCGGCTGATGCCCTCGGCGCGGAAGCTCGTCGAGGAGCAGGGCGTCGATCCCACCCGCATCACCGGCAGCGGCCGCGAGGGCCGCATCACGAAGGCGGACGTCATGAACCAGATGGCGCGGTCGCAGCAGATCGCCGTGCCGGCGGCCGCCGCGACCCCGGCGGCGAAGCCCTCGCTCCCGTCGGTGCCGATGCCGGTGAGCGTCGACAAGGTCCTCGCCGGCCGGCCGGAGCAGCGCGTGCCGATGAGCCGCCTGCGCGCGCGGGTGGCCGAGCGCCTGGTGCAGTCGCAGTCGACCGCCGCGATCCTGACCACCTTCAACGAAGTGAACATGCAGCCGGTCATCGACCTGCGCAAGCGGCACGGCGAGCGCTTCGAGAAGGAGCACGGCATCCGCCTCGGCTTCATGGCGTTCTTCGTCAAGGCCGCGGTCTACGCGCTGAAGAAGTACCCGGTGGTGAACGCCTCGGTCGACGGCAACGACATCGTCTACCACGGCTACTTCGACATCGGCGTCGCGGTCGGCAGCCCGCGCGGCCTCGTGGTGCCGATCCTGCGCGACGCCGACCAGCTCTCGTTCGCCGAGATCGAAAAGCGGATCGGCGACTTCGGCAGGCGCGCGCAGGAAGGCAAGCTCGCGATCGAGGAGCTGACCGGCGGCACGTTCTCGATCTCGAACGGCGGCGTTTACGGCTCGATGCTCTCGACGCCGATCATCAACCCGCCGCAGAGCGCGATCCTCGGCATCCACGCGACCCGCGACCGGCCGGTGGCGGAGAACGGGCAGGTGGTGATCCGCCCGATCAACTACCTCGCGCTCTCGTACGACCACCGCATCATCGACGGCCGCGAGGCGGTGCTGTCGCTGGTGGCGATGAAGGAGGCGCTCGAGGATCCCTCGCGCCTCCTGCTCGATCTCTGAGCGTGCGATGGCGCAGGCGTTCGACGTCGTCGTCATCGGCTCGGGCCCGGCGGGCTACATCGCCGCGATCCGCGCCGCCCAGCTCGGCCTGAAGTCGGCCTGCGTCGAGGAGTGGGCGAACCCGGCCGGCGAGCCGGCGCTCGGGGGAACCTGCCTCAACGTCGGCTGCATCCCGTCGAAGGCGCTGCTCGAGTCCTCCGAGCAGTACGAGCACGCACTCACCGGGCTCCAGGACCACGGCATCACGGTCGGCGGCGCGAAGATCGACCTCGCGAAGATGGTCGGGCGCAAGGACGCGATCGTCGCCAAGATGACCAAGGGCATCGAGACGCTGTTCCGCAAGAACAAGATCGCCTGGCTGAAGGGCCACGGCAGGTTCGCGGGCCGCGGGGCGGGCGGCTGGCAGATCGAGGTGAGCGGCGGCGGGGCGGCCGAGACCGTGGAGGCGAAGGCGGTGATCATCGCCACCGGTTCCAAGGCGCGCCATCTCCCCGGCGTGCCGGTCGACCAGGTGCGTGTCTGCGACAACGTGGGCGCGCTCGCGTTCACCGCGGTGCCGGAGCGGCTCGGGGTGATCGGCGCCGGCGTGATCGGGCTCGAGCTCGGCAGCGTCTGGCGCCGGCTCGGCTCGAAGGTGACGATCCTCGAAGCGCTCCCCGGCTTCCTCGCCGCCGCCGACGAAAGCGTGGCGAAGGAAGCGTGGCGCATCTTCACGAAGGAGCAGGGCCTCGACATCCGGCTCGGCGTCGCGATCGGCAAGGTCGAGCTCGGAAGCAAGAGCGTGACGATTGCCTATCGGCAGGATGGCAAGGAGGCGACGCTCGAGTGCGACCGGCTCATCGTGTCGGTCGGACGGGTGCCGAACACCGACGGCCTGGGCGCGGAGGCGGTCGGCCTCAAGATCGACGCGCGCGGCTTCATCGAGGTGGACGACCAGTGCCGCACCAACCTCCCGAGCGTGTTCGCGATCGGCGACGTGGTGCGCGGCCCGATGCTCGCGCACAAGGGCGAGGAGGAGGGGGTGATGGCGGCCGAGCTGATCGCCGGCCAGAAGGCGCACGTCAACCTCGAGACCATCCCGTGGGTGATCTACACTTCGCCCGAGATCGCCTGGGTCGGCCGGACCGAGCAGCAGCTCAAGGCCGACGGCGTGCCCTATCGCGTCGGGCAGTTCCCGTTCAGCATCAACGGCCGCGCGCTCGGCCACGGCGACACGCACGGCTTCGTCAAGATGCTCGCGCACGGCCATACCGACGAGATCCTCGGCGTGCACGTCATCAACACCCACGCCTCCGAGCTGATCGCGGAAGCGGTGGTCGCGATGGAGTTCCGCGCCGCAGCGGAGGACATCGCCCGCATCGTCCATGCGCACCCGTCGCTCTCGGAGGTGATGCACGAGGCGGCGCTGGCGGTGGACAAGCGGGCGCTCAATATGTAACGCCGCAGTGGCGGCGGGTGTAGCGCCGCAGTGGCGGCGGGTGTAGCGCCGCAGTGGCGGCGGGTGTAGCGCCGCAGTGGCAGCGGGTGTAACGCCGCAGCGGCAGCGGGTGTAGCGCCGCAGTGGCAGCGGGTGTAGCGCCGCAGTGGCGGCGGGTGTAACGCCGCAGCGGCAGCGGGACACGCGCGGGGCCCGCGGTGGCTTTACCCGCCGCCCGGCAGCCGTTACCCTTCCCCGGTCATGAGGGACAGCGCCTACGAGGCGGAAGAGCCGCTGCCGCCGCTCGGCGAGGGCAGCGTGTTCGACGCCGCCGAGTACACCGAGCCGGCGAAGCGCCTCCCGCTCACCGTCCTCGAGTACTACCAGCAGGCGCTCGGCCGGCGCGGGTTCGCCGCCGACGACGCGCAGTACGCCGCGGTCCAGCGCCTCCAGCGCACCTACGAGCAGTGGGTCGGCTACAAGGCCCGGCGCAACTCGGCGGTCAAGCGGCTGGTCGTGCGCCCGCCGCTGCCGCGCGGGGCGTACCTCTGGGGCCCGGTCGGGCGCGGCAAGAGCTTCCTGATGGACAGCTTCTACCTGACCGTGCCGCTCGTGCGCAAGCGCCGCGTCCACTTCCATCACTTCATGCGCGACGTGCACCGCGAGATGGCGACGCTGAAGGGCCGCGAGGACCCGCTCGACGCGGTCGCGTGGCGCATCGCCAAGCGCTACCGCCTCGTCTGCTTCGACGAGTTCCACGTCAACGACATCGCCGACGCGATGATCCTCGGGCGGCTGCTCCAGCGGACGATGGACCGCGGGGTGGTGTACTGCATGACCTCGAACTACGAGCCCGACGGGCTCTACCCGGACGGCCTCCAGCGCGAGCGGTTCCTGCCGACGGTCGCGCTGATCAAGGAGCGGCTCGACGTGGTGCACCTCGGCGGCCCGGTCGACTACCGGCGGCGCGCGCTCGAGCAGGTCAAGGTGTACCACTCGCCGCCCGGGCCGGCGGCCGAGGAGGCGCTCGCGGCGACGTTCCGCCAGGTCGCCGACGTCGAGGAGGAATTTCACGAGCTCGACGTCGAAGGGCGGGTCATTCCGTACCTGCACCGGGCCGGCGGCGTGGTGTGGTTCGACTTCGAGGCGCTGTGCGGCGGCCCGCGCTCGCACCTCGACTACCTCGACCTCGCCAGGCGGTTCCACACCGTGATCCTGTCGAACGTGCCGCGGCTCTCGCCGAAGCGCGCGAACGAGGCGCGTCGGTTCACCTGGCTCGTCGACATCTTCTACGACTGCAAGGTCAAGCTCGTGTGCTCGGCCGAAGCCGAGCCCGAATCCCTGTACGTCGAGGGCGTGCTCGCGAACGAGTTCCAGCGCACCGCGAGCCGCCTGATCGAGATGCGCTCGCGCGAGTACCTGACCGCCGCGCGCCGGGCACCGGGTACCGCCCCGCAGTCGCTGGTCGAGGCGCCGGCCGCCTCCTGACCGAACGCGGTAGAGTCGCGGCAAAGGAGGTCCGGATGGAAAAGTTCAAGGTCTATCGGCTGCGCGAGGCCGAGCGCAAGGTGACCGCGGCGTTCGAGGAGGCGACGCTGGACGAGCTCGACGCCGGTGAGGTCGTGGTGCGGGTCGCCTATTCCTGCGTCAACTACAAGGACGCGCTCGCCGCGACCGGCGCCGGCCGGATCGTCCGCCGCTTCCCGTGCGTCGGCGGGATCGACCTCTCGGGCACGGTCGTCTCGTCGAGCGATCCCCGATTCGCGAAGGGCGACGCGGTGATCGGGACGAGCTACGACATCGGCGTCGCGCACGACGGCGGCTACGCGGAGTACGCGCGCCTCAAGGCCGACTGGCTGGTGCCGATGCCGAAGGGCATGAGCCTCTTCGATGCGATGGCGCTCGGGACCGCGGGCTTCACCGCGGGGCTCGCGGTCGTGCGGATGGAGCACGAGGGCCTCGCGCCGGGCGGCGGTCCGGTGATCGTCACCGGCGCGACCGGGGGCGTCGGCTCGATCGCGATCGACATCCTCGCCGGACTCGGCCACCACGTCGTGGCGCTCACCGGCAAGGGCGAAGAGTCGGCGTATCTGAAGGATCTCGGCGCGAAGGAGGTCATGCTCCGCTCGAGCCTCGATCCGGCGAAGATCAAGCCGCTCGACAAGGCGATGTGGGCGGGCGCGGTCGACAATCTCGGCGGCGACGTGCTCGCCTGGCTCGCATCCACGATGAACATCGGGGCGCCGCTGGCCGCGGTCGGGCTCGCCGCGAGCATGGACCTCAAGACGACGGTGGCGCCGTTCATCCTGCGCGGGGTGAGCCTGCTCGGCGTCGACTCGGTGAACTGCGCGATGCCGCAGCGGCGCAGGGTGTGGGAGCGGCTCGCGGGCGACCTCCGGCCGAAGCATCTCGCGGCGATGACGCGGACCATCCCGTTCGACGATCTGCCGAAGGTGTTCGACGACTTCCTCAAGGCGCGGATGCGCGGCCGCGTCGTGGTCGATCTGGCAGCCGGCTGAAGGGCCAGGCGAAGGAGCGGCGCGATGGCAGGCGACAAGTACCGGGCGTTCCACCGGCGCTCGCTCGAGGACCGCGACGCATTCTGGACCGAGCAGGCGGCGCTCGTCGAGTGGCACAAGCCCTTCGAGCGCGTGCTCGACTACTCGCGCCCGCCGTTCGCCAGGTGGTTCGTCGGCGGCGAGACCAATCTTTGCCACAACGCGCTCGACCGGCATCTCGCCGTCCGCGGCGACCAGCCGGCGCTCGTGTGGATCTCGACCGAGGTCGAAAAGCAGATCTCGTACACCTACCGCGAGCTGCACGCCGAGGTGAACCGCTGCGCCGCGATGATGCGCTCGCTCGGCGTGGGGCGCGGCGACCGGGTGCTCCTCTACATGCCGATGATCCCGGAGGCGGCGTTCACGATGCTCGCCTGCGCGCGGATCGGCGCGATCCACTCGGTCGTGTTCGGCGGGTTCGCCTCGCACAGCCTTGCCTCGCGCATCGACGACGCGCGGCCGAAGCTCGTGGTGTCGGCCGACGCCGGCATGCGCGCCGGGAAGGTGGTGCAGTACAAGCCGCTGCTCGACGAGGCGATCCGGCTCGCCGGATCGAAACCCGCAAAGGTGCTGCTCGTGGACCGCGGGCTCGACCCGGGCATGACCCGCGTCGCCGGGCGCGACGTCGAGTGGGCGGCGCTCCGGGCCGAGCACAAGGGCGCGAGCGTCCCGGTCGTCTGGCTCGAGTCGAACGAGCCTTCGTACATCCTCTATACCTCGGGCACGACCGGCCGGCCGAAGGGCGTGCAGCGCGACACCGGCGGCTACACGACCGCGCTCGCGGCGTCGATGAAGTGGATCTTCTGCGGCAACGCCGGCGAGACGATGTTCACCACCAGCGACATCGGCTGGGTGGTCGGGCACTCGTACATCCTCTACGGCCCGCTCCTCGCCGGGATGACGTCGGTGATGTACGAGGGCACGCCGATCCGCCCCGACGCCGGCATCTGGTGGAAGATCGTGCAGGATACGAAGGCAACTGTGATGTTCAGCGCGCCGACCGCGATCCGCGTGCTGAAAAAGCACGATCCGGCGTTCCTGAAGAAGTACGAACTCGCGAGCCTGCGGCACCTCTTCCTCGCCGGCGAGCCGCTCGACGAGCCGACCCACCGCTGGATCGCGGAGGCCCTCGGGAAGCCGGTCATCGACCACTACTGGCAGACCGAGACCGGCTGGCCGGTTCTCACCGCGTGCCCGGGCGTCGAGTCCACGCCGCTCAAGTTCGGCAGTCCGTCGTTCCCGGCGTACGGCTACGACCTGCAGCTCCTGCGCGAGGCCGACGCCTCGCCGTGCGGGACGGACGAGAAGGGCGTGGTCGCGATCGTGCCGCCGCTGCCGCCGGGCGTGATGACGACGGTGTGGGGCGACGACGAGCGCTTCGTGAACACGTACTTCGGCACCTTCCGGGCGAAGCAGGTGTACTCGACCTTCGACTGGGGGATTCGCGACCGGGACGGCTACTTCTTCATCCTCGGGCGCACCGACGACGTGATCAACGTCGCCGGCCACCGCCTCGGCACGCGCGAGATCGAGGAGGCGGTGTCGTCGCATCCGAACGTGGCGGAGGTGGCGGTGGTGGGCGTGGCCGACCCGCTGAAGGGCCAGATGCCGCTCGCGTTCGCGGTGGCGAAGGACGCCGCGAAGGTGGCCACGCCGGAGGGGCGCGCGGCGCAGGAGAAGGAAGTCATGGCGACGGTCGACCGGCTCCTCGGCGCGATCGCGCGCCCGTCGCGCGTCCATTTCGTGAGCGTGCTGCCGAAGACCCGCTCGGGGAAGCTCCTGCGGCGGTCGATCCAGGCGCTCGCCGAGGGGCGCGATCCGGGGGACCTCACCACGATCGAGGACCCGGCGGCGCTCGGCGAGATCCGGAGCGCGGTCGGCGGCGGGGGCTGAAGGGGACGCCGGCGCGAATCCCGCGCGGCCCGTGATGGTGAACGACGTCCGCATCGAGCGCGACACCTTCGGCGAGATCGAGGTGCCCGCCGCGCGCCTGTGGGGCGCACAGACCCAGCGCTCGCTCGCGCATTTCGGCGCCTCCGGCGAGCGCATGCCGCCCGAGCTGATCCGCGCGCTCGCGCTCGTCAAGCGGGCCTGCGCGAGCGTCAATCTCGAGCTCGGCGCGCTCGACGCCGCCAGGGTCGGCGCGATCGTGGCCGCCGCCGACGAGGTGCTGGCCGGCAGGCACGACGGCGAGTTCCCGCTCGTGGTGTGGCAGACCGGGTCGGGCACGCAGACCAACATGAACATGAACGAGGTGCTCGCGAACCGCGCCTCGGAGCTCCTCGGCGGCGAGCGCGGGCAGCGGCGCAAGGTGCACGCCAACGACGACGTCAACCGCGGCCAGTCGTCGAACGACGTCTTTCCGACCGCGATGCACGTTGCCGCGGTCGAATCGATCGTGCACCGGCTGATTCCCGGCGTGAAGGCGCTGCGCGGGACGCTCGCCGACAAGGCCGCCGCGTTCGCCGGCATCGTGAAGATCGGCCGCACTCACCTGCAGGATGCGACGCCGCTCACCCTCGGCCAGGAGTTCTCCGGCTACGTGTCCCAGCTCGACCACGGGCTCGGCCACGTCGCCGACGCACTGCCGCATCTCTGCGAGCTCGCGCTCGGCGGCACGGCGGTGGGGACCGGGCTCAACGCGCACCCGGAGTTCGGCGAGCGCGTCGCAGCGGAGCTCGCCCGGCTCACCGGCCTGCCGTTCGTCACCGCGCCGAACAAGTTCGAGGCCCTCGCCGCGAACGACGCGATGGTGAACGCGCACGGCACGCTGAAGACGCTGGCGGCGTCCCTTTCCAAGATCGCCAACGACATCCGCTGGCTCGCCTCCGGCCCGCGCTCCGGGCTCGGCGAGCTCTCGATCCCGGAGAACGAGCCCGGCAGCTCGATCATGCCCGGCAAGGTGAACCCGACGCAGAGCGAGGCGCTGACGATGGCCTGCGCGCAGGTGCTCGGCAACGACGTCGCGGTCAACATCGGCGGCGCGTCGGGGCATTTCGAGCTGAACGTCTACCGGCCGCTCGTCGCCCACTCGTTTCTCCAGAGCGTGCGCCTGCTCGGCGACGGTGCCGCCGGCTTCGATGCGCACTGCGCGCGCGGCATCGAGCCGAACCGCGAGCGGATCGCGGAGCTGGTCGGGCGCTCGCTCATGCTGGTGACGGCGCTCGCGCCGTACATCGGCTACGACCGCGCCGCCGAGATCGCGAAGAAGGCGCACCGCGACGGTGCGACCTTGCGCGAGGCGGCGCTCGCGCTCGGGTACGTGAGCGCGGAGGACTTCGACCGGCTGGTGCGGGCCGAGGAGATGACCGGGCCGCAGCCGTGAAGCGAGTGCGGGAACTGTCATCCGGACGGCGGCGTGGATCGTCTAGAATCCGCCCCTCGCCGGTCTGGAACGCATCATGTCGGACACGCATCGGATCAACGGACACGCTCAACACGGCAAGCTCAGCGGCAAGGTCAACGGCCAGCGCAACGGCCAGCGCAGCGGTCAGCGCAACGGCCAGCGCAACGGCCAGCGCGACGGCCAGCGCAACGGCGGAGTCGAAGGCTTCTCGACCGACGCTGCACAGGCGCGGGCGGGCGGCCCGCTCTACCGCGTGCGGCGCTCACCGATTCACGGACGCGGCGTCTTCGCCGCGCGTGCGATCGCCAGGGGCGCGCGCATCGTGGAGTACCGCGGCGTGCGAATCTCCTATGATCGCGCGTGCGAGCTGTATCCCGTCGACGAGGACGAGCCGCGGCACACCTTCCTGTTCGAGATCGACGATGACCTGGTGATCGACGCCGGGCAGCGCGGCAACGCCGCGCGCTGGATCAACCACTCGTGCGCGCCGAACTGCGAGGCGGTCGATGTGGACGGCCGGATCTACATCGAGGCGGTCCGCGACATCGCCCCCGGCGAGGAACTCGGCTACGACTACAACATCACGCTGGCGGAGCGGCACACCGCCGCCGAGCGGCGGCGCTGGGGGTGCCGCTGCGGGGCGGCGGGCTGTCGCGGGACGCTGCTCGCAGCCAAGCGCTGATCGACGGCGCCGATGATCCACTCGCCGTCCGACCGACCGCCCGAGCCCGGCGCCGAGTACCTCGGCGCCACCGCCTACTTCGACAGCGCGAGCGAGATCATCCGGGGCTTCGCGCGCGACACCGTCGCGGGCGAGCGCTCGGACGTCGGCAAGGCGGTGAAGCTCTTCTACGCCGTGCGCGACGGCTGGCGCTACGACCCGTTCCGGCTGCGCCTCGAGCCGGAGGACTACGTCGCGAGCCGCGTCCACGGCGCGGGCTACGGCTACTGCATCCCCAAGGCGATCCTGCTCGTCGCAGCCGCGCGGGCGAGCGGGATTCCGTCGGCGATCGGGCTCGCCGACGTCGTGAACCACCTCACGACCGAGAAGCTGAAGGCGCGGATGGGCGGCAAGACGACCTTCATCGACCACGCTTACGCGTCGCTCCACCTCGACGGGCGCTGGGTGAAGGCGGTGCCGGCGTTCAATATCGAGCTGTGCCGGCGGTTCGGCGTGCGGCCGACGGAATTCGACGGGCGGTCGGACGCGCTCTACCAGGAGTACGACGCCCACGACCGGCGGCACATGGAGTACCTGCGGGACCACGGCACGTGGTCGGACTTCCCGTTCGCGAAGGTCGCAGCCGACTTCCGCGCGTTCTACCCGCCCTCCACCTACGGCGAGGACGATCCCGGCGAGCGGTTCGAGGACGGCGCCCGGATCGGTTGACCCGAATCGGCCGGAGCTACGCGACCGCGAGCGGGATCTTCAGCTCGTGGATCCGCTTCGACCACTCCGCCGGCCCGGTCTGGTGGACCGAGTTGCCGCCCGCGTCGACTGCGACCGCGACCGGCATGTCCTTCACCTCGAACTCGTAGATCGCCTCCATCCCGAGGTCGTCGAACGCGAGGACGCGCGACTTCCGGATCGCCTTCGCGACGAGGTACGCCGCGCCGCCGACCGCGATCAGCGAGGCCGCCCGGTGCTTGCGGATCGATTCGACCGCCGCCGGCCCGCGCTCGCCCTTGCCGACCATTGCGAGGAGGCCGCGCTCACCGAGCATGTGATCGGTGAACTTGTCCATCCGCGTCGCGGTGGTCGGCCCGGCCGGGCCGACCACCTCGCCCTGCACCGGATCGACCGGCCCGACGTAGTAGATCACCCGGTTGGTGAAATCGACCGGATGCTGCTCGCCCTTCTCGTGCAGGTCGAGGGTGCGCTTGTGCGCGGCATCGCGGCCGGTCAGGAGCCGGCCGTTGAGCAGCAGGATGTCGCCCGCCTTCCAGGTCAGGACCTCGTCGCGAGTGAGGCGGTCGAGGTCGACCCGCTTCGCCTGGGCCGACGGCGTCCACGCCACCTTCGGCCAGTCGTCGAGCGACGGCGGCTCGAGCTCCGCCGGACCGGAGCCGTCGAGGACGAAGTGGACATGGCGGGTCGCCGCGCAGTTCGGGATCATCGCCACCGGCTTCGAGGCGGCGTGGGTCGGAAACTGCCGGATCTTGACGTCGAGCACGGTGGAGAGGCCGCCCAGGCCCTGGGCCCCGATGCCGAGCGCGTTCACCTTCTGGTAGAGCTCGATCCGCAGCTCGTCGAGCTTGCCCTGCGGTCCGCGCTCGAGGAGCTCGTGCATGTCGATCGGCTCCATCAGCACTTCCTTCGCCATGAGCATCGCCTTCTCCGCGGTGCCGCCGACGCCGATGCCGAGCATGCCGGGCGGACACCAGCCGGCGCCCATCGTCGGCACCGTCTTCAGCACCCAGTCGACGATCGAGTCCGACGGGTTGAGCATGACGAACTTCGACTTGTTCTCCGAGCCGCCGCCCTTGGCCGCGACGTTCACGTCGACCGTGCCGCCCGGGACGAGCTCCATGTGGATCACCGCCGGGGTGTTGTCGCGGGTGTTGGTCCGCGCGAACAGCGGATCGGCGAGGATCGAGGCGCGCAGCTTGTTGTCCGGATGCTGGTAGGCGCGCCGCACGCCCTCGTTCACCATGTCGTCGAGCGGGAGCTGCGCGTCCCAGCGCACGTCCATCCCGATTTTCAGGAACACGTTCACGATCCCGGTGTCCTGGCAGATCGGCCGGTGGCCCTCGGCGCACATGCGCGAGTTGGTGAGGATCTGCGCGATCGCGTCCTTCGCCGCCGGCGAGCGCTCGCGCTCGTAGGCGCGGGCGAGGTGGGCGATGTAGTCCCTGGGATGGTAGTAGCTGATGTACTGCAGCGCGTCCGCGATGCTCTGGACGAGATCGTCCTGCCGGATGACGGTCATCACGCCTCCGCCTTCGCCGCGTGCGCCTCGTGCAGCTTGATCCCGAGCACCCGGTCGGCGGCGGCGATCGCGATTGCCGAGACGAGGAAGGTGAGGTGGATCATCGTCTGCCAGAACATCGTCTTTTCCTCCAGGTGTGCGGCATTGATGAAGGTCTTGAGGAGGTGTATGGACGAGATGCCGATGATCGCCGTGGCGAGCTTGACCTTGAGCACCGAGGCGTTCACGTGCGAGAGCCACTCCGGCTGGTCGGGGTGGCCCTCGATGTAGAGCCGGGAGACGAAGGTCTCGTAGCCGCCGATGATCACCATGATCAGCAGGTTGGCGATCATGACCACGTCGATCAGCGACAGCACCCCGAGCATGATCTCGGTTTCGTCGACGTTGCGCGTGGTGACGATGTGCAGGATGTGCATCATCTCCTTCCAGAACTGGAAGACGTAGATGCCCATCGCGACGATCAGGCCGAGGTAGAGCGGAAGCTGCAGCCAGCGGGCCGCGAAGATCATCGCCGGAACCGGCCGCAGCCGCTGGATCTGCTGCCCGGGGGTTTGCCGTCCGTCGGCCTGACGTGTGTTTGCCATGGGATCGCGGTGAGGGGAGGAGGCGGCGATTCTAGCAACCGACTGCTGCCGGTGCTCGCCGCCGATCACCGGCCCTTGCGGCGGGCGATCTCGTCGCAGGCGAGGCGGGCGGTCAGGGCGGCGAGCGAGCCGGGCGGCGCCGGCCGCGGGCTCCACTCGGCGCGCGGGCGCAAGGTGCGCTCGATCGCCTCGCCGCGGCCGTACGGGCCCTCGTGCAGCGTGACCGCGACGACGGTCGAGGCCGCGGCGTCGCAATCGATCGCGTGCAGCTGGAGCTGGGACTGCTGCTTGAGCCCGGGATTGCTCTCGAGCGGCCGCGGCACGGTAAACGTCATCCGCGTCCACGCCATCGCGAAATCGCCCTGGGTCCGCACGAGCTCGGGGTCGAACTCGACCACCACCGCCTCGGTCGAGGCGATCACGCCCCACTCCGCGACCGCGCACCCCGGCGCGGCGAGCACCGCCACGGCCGCGAGCCAGCCGGCGCTCGTCATCCGGCCGAGCGCGCGATCGCGAGCGCGGGCGTGATCTCGCGCCGCAGGATCTTGCCGTTCTTCGTGCGCGGGAAGTCCTGCGCGAGGTAGACGACCCTCGGCGCCTTGTACGACGCGAGGTGCTCCCGGCCGAACGCTAGGAGCGCATCGGGCAGCGCATCGGCGTCCGCGCTCGCGCCCGGCTGCGGGATCACGTAGGCCACCACCAGCAGCTTGTCGCGCTCGACCGCCTCGCCCACGCAGGCGCAGTCGGCGACCGCGGGATGCGCCTTGAGCACGCGCTCGACCTCGTACGGCGAGACGCGGTAGCCGAAGCTCTTGATGATGTCGTCCTTGCGCCCGAGGAACCAGATGTAGCCGTCCGCGTCGTAGCGCGCGTAGTCGCCGGTGAAGAACCAGCCGTCGTGGCGCAGGCGCGCGGTCTCCTCCGGGAGGTTCCAGTACTCGAGGAAGAGCCCCGGGTCGGACTCGGGCACGCAGATCATGCCTTCCTCGCCCGGCGGCGCTGCGCGCAGCGTATCGGGGTCGAGGAGGCGAATCGCGTGTCCCGGCTGCGGAAAGCCCGCCGAGCCCGGCCGGATCGGCCGGAACCTGCTCTGCGAGAGGTAGTACGAGAACTCGCTCATGCCCACCGCTTCGTAGATGTCCATGCCGAAGCGGCTGCGCCACTGCGCGAGCACCTCGTCCGAGAGGTGCTCGCCGGCGCTCATGCAGTGCCGGAGCGTCGGCACGTCCGCCGCGCCGAGCGCGGTCTTCTGGATGATCTGGCGGTAGACGGTCGGCACGCCGATGAAGATCGTCGCGCGGTGCCCGGCGATCAGCCGCGGCCAGGTCGTCGCGTCGTTGCGGCCCTCGTATGCGATCACCGTCTCGCCGCGATAGAGCGGGTCCATCATCGCGGAGCCGAGCACGTAGGTCCAGTTGAACTTGCCGGAGTGGAGGATGCGGTCGCCCGCGCAGGAGTCGCCGACTCCGCGGCTCGGAGGGAAGTCGCCGACTCCGCGGCTCGGAAGGAAGTCGCCGACTCCGCGGCTCGGAAGGAAGTCGCCGACTCCGCGGCTCGGAAGGAAGTCGCCGACTCCGCGGCTCGGAGGGAAGTCGCCGACTCCGCGGCTTGCGGCAAAGTCGAACCAGTACTCGGACGCGGGCTGGCGGCCGAGGAGCGAGCGATGGCCGTGCAGCACGCCCTTCGGATAGCCGGTGGTGCCCGAGGTGTAGACGAGATAGGCGGGATCGTCGGGCCGCGTGGGATGCGGCGCTTCCCAGGCGGCGACGCCCGCGAGCGCCGCGTCGAGGTCGAGCACTTCCAGCCCGGGGCGCGCCGCCACCGGTCCCTCGCCGGCGAGCAGCACGAACTTCAGCGTCGGGCTGGCGGCGAGCCGCTCCGCCATGCCGCGCCAGGCCGCCTTGTCGATCACGATCGCGCGCGCGGCGGAGTCCTGCGCGAGGTACAGCACCTCCTCGGCGGTGAGGAGCGTCGAGGTCGGCACGCTGATCGCGCCGCGCTTCATCGCGCCGAGGAACGCGGTCGGGTAGTCGAGCGAGTTCGGGAGTCGAATCAGCACCCGCTCCCCGACGCCGACCCCGAGGATGCGGAGGAGCTGGCCGAACCGGCTCGTGCGCTCGGCGAGCGCGGCGTAGGTGGCCTGCGAGACGCCGCGGGCGTCGTCCTCGACGATCATCGCCGTCCGCGCGGCGACCGGCGTGCCGAGGTGCCGGTCGAGGCAGGCGAGCGCGATGTTGAAGCGGTCGGGGATCTCCCAGCGCCAGGGAGGAAACGGCTCGAACGGCACGCGCGGGCGCTACAGGATCACGCCGTACGGCCAGTTCTCGCGGATCACCTGCGCCGGCAGCTTCTGCAGCACCTGGAGCGCGAACTCGGTGTCGTCGTCGGCGAGCGCGTGCAGCGCGTGCGCGCGCAGCAGCGTCTGCAGCGCCTTGCCGAACATCGGCGGGTCGAGCATCTCGCCTTCGAACTTGATCGCCCCGCCGAGGAGGGCGTCGGCCTCGATCGCCGCCGCGAGGATCGCGCTCTTGCGGGTGACGTCCGAGGGCGAGGGCGTGTAGGCGACCTTGCAGAGATGGATGTGTCCGGGGTGGATCACCTGCTTGCCGGTGAGGCCCATCGAGGCTTCCTCGCAGGCGTGCTGGTAGACGATCCGCGACTCGTGGTCGCCGTGGAGGTCGAGCCAGCGGCGCACATCGTGGCTCTCGACGTACTTCTCCGGCATCACCGCCTGGCCGATCAGGGTCTCGACCCCGCCGATGACGCCCTTGCCGGCGATGCGCGCCTCGAACATCACCTGGTTCAGGAAGAAGCGCAGCTCCTCGGTCCAGCGCTCGGGCGTGATCTGGATGCCCATCGCCTTGGAGAAGTCGTGGATGCCGAACACGACGTGCCGGACGGTCGCGTACTGCATGATCTCGGGCGCGATCTTGAGCGACTTCGGGTGCTCGATGATCGGCTGGATGGTGATGCGGTGGTTGAACGCCGCGAGCACCGCCGAGAGGTCGCGGATCTCGGCCGCGCCGTAGGCCTCGCCCGCCTTGGCGAGCATGACCACGTCGACGTGATCGGCGAGATCGCGGACGAGGGCGACGTCCTTCTCGTACTCCTCGGTGCGGAACGGGTTGATGCGGAACGCGACCTGGAGGTTGTAGCGCTTCGGCAGCCCGGGCAGCTCGCGCCGCAGCAGCTCGCGGCTCATCTCCTTCTGCCGGCAGCCGTCCTCGAGGTCGAAGATGAGCGAGTGGGCCGGCGTGTGGTGCGCGTGCTTGGTGAAGCGCTGCGCGGCGGCGTCGAGGTCCTCGTAGATGCCGAGCGCGGGCGCGTACTTGACCGGGGGGTAGTAGAGCTGGATGCCGGGCCAGAAGTCGGCGAGGATCGTCGAGCGGACGACCTGGCCGAAGTCGTCGGCGGCGGGCGCGGCCGGGGCGAGGCTCTTCCTGAGCAGCGGGTCGCGTAGCTGGTTCATCGAGAGCGTTCCTCCACGAACGCGGGCGTGCGGCGGATGCCGCAGCGCACAATGACCGGCACGCTAGCACCCGCGCAGGGGAGACGTCAATTGCGCCGGCGCTCCGGGTCCGCCGGGAAACGCGCGCCTTTACAGGCCGCGCGAGGAATGCTGTCATTCACGGCGCCGGACGCAAGGCGCGAACGGCGTAAGACGCGCGTAAGGGCCGGACGCGACAATCGCCGCCCAAAAGAACATTCGAACATTCGAACATTCCCGCCAGGACTCACCGCAAGAAGGAGGCTCTTCGCAATGGCTTCGACCATCGAGTCGGTTCTGCAGGAAGACCGCTTGTTCCCGCCGTCGCCGGCGTTTGTCGCGCAGGCGAACGTGTCCGGCCCGGCCGCCTACCAGGCGCTCTGCGACGAGGCCGAGCGCGATTTCGAGGGCTTCTGGGGCCGGCTCGCGCGCGCGAACCTGCTCTGGTCGAAGCCGTTCGCCAAGGTGCTCGACGAGGCGAACGCGCCGTTCTACAAATGGTTTCCCGACGGCGAGCTGAACGCGTCGTACAACTGCCTCGACCGCCATCTCAAGACCCAGGGCCACAAGGTCGCGATCGTTTTCGAGGCCGACGACGGCAAGGTCACCAGGGTCACCTACCAGCAGCTGCACGCCCGGGTCTGCAAGTTCGCCAACGCGCTCAAGGCGCAAGGCATCCGGAAGGGCGACCGGGTGCTCGTGTACCTGCCGATGTCGGTCGAGGCGGTGGTGGCGATGCAGGCCTGCGCGCGGATCGGCGCGACCCACTCGGTCGTGTTCGGCGGCTTCTCGGCGAAGAGCGTGCAGGAGCGGATCGTCGACGCCGGCGCGGTCGCGGTGATCACCGCCGACGGCCAGATGCGCGGCGGGCGCGAGATCCCGCTCAAGCCCGCGGTCGACGAAGCGCTCGCCCTCGGCGGCTGCGAGAAAGTCAAGAACGTGATCGTCTATCGCCGCACCGGGTCCGCGATCGCCATGCAGGCCCCGCGCGACAAGTGGTGGCACGAGGTGGTCGAGGGCCAGGCCGAGACGTGCGAGCCCACGTGGGTCAACGCCGAGCACCCGCTCTTCATCCTGTACACCTCCGGGTCGACCGGCAAGCCGAAGGGCGTCCAGCACTCGACCGGCGGCTATCTGCTGCAGGCGATGCTGACGATGCAATGGACGTTCGATTACAAGCCGACCGACGTCTTCTGGTGCACCGCCGACGTCGGCTGGGTGACCGGCCATACCTACATCGCCTACGGGCCGCTCGCGGTCGGCGCGACCGAGATCGTCTTCGAGGGCGTGCCGACCTATCCCGACGCCGGGCGGTTCTGGAAGACGATCCAGGACCACAAGGTCACGGTGTTCTACACCGCGCCGACCGCGATCCGGTCGCTGATCAAGGCCGGCGGCGAGCTGCCGAACCGGTACGACCTGTCGTCCCTGCGCATCCTCGGCACTGTCGGCGAGCCGATCAACCCGGAGGCGTGGATCTGGTACTACAAGACGGTCGGCCGGTCGCGCTGCCCGATCGTGGACACGTGGTGGCAGACCGAGACCGGCGGCCACATGATCACGCCGCTCCCGGGCGCGACCACGACCAAGCCCGGCTCCTGCCAGACGGCGCTCCCCGGCATCATGGCCGACATCGTCGACGAGACCGGCCAGACGGTGGAGAGGGGCAAGGGCGGGATCCTGGTGATCAAGCGCCCGTGGCCGGGGATGATCCGCACCATCTGGGGCGATCCGGAGCGCTTCCGCAAGACCTACTACCCCGAGGACTTCAAGGGCAAGTACTACCTCGCTGGCGACGGCGCAAGCCGCGATCTGAAGGGCAACATCACCATCATGGGCCGCATCGACGACGTGCTGAACGTCTCCGGCCACCGGCTCGGCACGATGGAGGTCGAGTCGGCGCTCGTCGCCAACCCGCTCGTCGCCGAGGCCGCCGTCGTCGGGCGGCCCGACGAGCTGACCGGCGAAGCGGTGGTGGCGTTCGTCGTCACCAAGGGGCCGCGCCCGGGGGGCGAGGAGGGGAAGAAGGTCGCCCAGCTGCTGCGCGACTGGGTGGCGAAGGAGATCGGGCCGATCGCGAAGCCGCGCGACATCCGCTTCGGCGACAACCTGCCGAAGACCCGCTCGGGGAAGATCATGCGCCGCCTGCTGCGCTCGATCGCCAGGGGCGAGGAGATCACGCAGGACGTCTCGACGCTCGAGAACCCGGGCATCCTCGAGCAGCTCAAGCAGGCGCAGTAGCGCCCGGACGGCGCGCGGCCGGTGACGGCCGGCGCGCCCCGGCCGCGCGTGCCGCTCGGTTCTTCCCGGATTCCCGCCGCCGCCGCTCACCCGAGGTGCCGCGGGAGGACGCACCCGGCCGGACGAACCTCGACGCCTGGCTCGCGCGGTCCGGCATCGACGCCTTCAGCCAGCACGACGCGGCGGCGGATGCGCTGGCGACCGCGGAGCTTCTCCTCGCGTTGCTGCCCCGCGCCGCCGAGCGCAGGATCGCCTCCGTCGAGGCGATGCTGTGGAACCCGGGGACGGCGCGCTGGCTGGGCGGCCGCGGCTGAGGGACGCGGGCGATACAATCGGCCCGATGGGCGGCAAGGATCTCCTCGCGCGATTCACGACCATCGTCGGCGAACGGCACGTCCTCGCCGACGCGCGCGACATGGCGGCGTACGCGACCGACTGGCGCAAGCGCTACTTCGGCGCGCCGCTCGCCGTCGTGCGGCCGGGGACGACGGCGGAGGTCGCCGCGGTCGTCAAGGCTTGCGCCGAGACGCGCACGGCGCTCGTCCCGCAAGGGGGCAACACCGGCCTGTGCGGCGGAGCGACGCCCGACGCGAGTGGCAGCCAGGTCATCGTCAACCTCGGGCGGATGAACCGGATCCGCGCGCTCGATCCCCTCAACCACACGATGACGGTCGAGGCGGGCTGCGTGCTCGCGACCCTGCAGCAGGCGGCCGACGAGGCGGACCTTCTTTTCCCGCTCAGCCTCGCGGCGGAAGGGAGCTGCGCGATCGGCGGCAACCTCTCGACCAACGCCGGCGGGGTCCAGGTGCTCCGCTACGGCAACACGCGCGAGCTGGTGTTCGGCCTCGAGGTGGTGCTGCCTTCGGGCGCGATCTGGGATGGGCTCCGCGGGCTGCGGAAGGACAACACCGGCTACGACCTGAAGCAGCTCTTCGTGGGCGCCGAAGGCACGCTCGGCATCATCACGGCGGCGGTCCTGAAGCTCTACCCGAAGCCGCGCGCACGGGCGACGGCGGTCGCCGCGCTCGCGACGCCGCGCGACGCGCTGAAGCTGCTCGGGCACGTCCAGGCGCATTGCGGCGACCGCCTGACCGGGTTCGAACTGATCTCGGCGATCTGCATCGAGCTCGTGCGCCGGCACTTTCCGCGCGTGCCGGCGCCGTTCGCGACGAGCTATCCGCAGTACGCGCTGATCGAGCTGTCGGACACGCAGGCCGGGACCGCGATCGGCGGGATGCTCGAGGCGACCCTCGCCGACGCGATCGAGTCCGGGCTGGTGCTCGATGCGGTCGTGGCGGCGAGCGGCGAGCAGGCGAAGAACCTGTGGGCGCTGCGCGAGTACGTCTCGGAGGCGCAGGCGGCCGAAGGGCAGAACATCAAGCACGACATCTCGATCCCGATCTCGCGCATCGGCGACTTCATCGAGGCGACCGACGCGAAGCTCGCGCGGGCGTTCCCCGGGGTGCGCATGGTGACCTTCGGCCACCTCGGCGACGGCAACCTGCACTACAACGTCACCCATCCCGAGGGCGGGGACGTCGCGGCGTTCATCGGGCGCACCGCGGACGTGAACCGCGTCGTGCACGACAGCGTGGCCGAGTTCGACGGCTCGATCAGCGCCGAGCACGGCATCGGCCAGTACAAGCGCGAGGAGATCGTGCGCTACAAGGCGCCGGTCGAGATCGAGCTGATGCGCGCCGTGAAGCGCGCCATCGACCCGCTCGGGATCATGAATCCGGGCAAGGTGCTGTGAGCTAGAATCGCGCGCCGCGTTGAGCTTGCGGGCACGGAGAGGTGGCCGAGCGGTCGAAGGCGCACGCCTGGAAAGCGTGTGTACGCCAAAAGCGTACCGCGGGTTCGAATCCCGCCCTCTCCGCCAGCGCTATTTCGCCGGCGGCGTGACCAGCGCCCCGACGACCTCCTCGAGCGTCGGCCCACGGGCATCCTTGAACGCTTCGAGCCTGCGGCAGACCTCGGCCGCAGCCAGTGCGTAGCCCCCGGGCAGTCCCGCCCGGTCAAATGTGGCGCCGATCTCCTCCATCTCGGCGATCCAGCGCCAGCCCTTCCGCGACTGCAGGACCGCGCGGTCGAGCTGCGCGAAGAGATTCGGCTGGGAGATCTTCCACTCCTCGGCGAGCGCGTCCTCGACGCCCTCCGCCCGCGCGAGCGCACGGACCGCCAGGAGCAGCGTCGCGGTGCTCTTCGTCCAGCCGGCGTAGCAGGCCTTGACTGCCGAAGCTGCGCCGATGGGAGCATCCAGCACCACCGTCCCGAGAGCGGTCCCGTCGAACAGGGCCGCAATGCGCGCCGACGCCGGTCCGGAGAGGTAGAGACGGGTGGTCCCGGGCTTCACCGGTGGCGGGCCGATGATGCCGCCGTCCACGAAGCGCGCCCCTGCGCGCTCGACCGCGGCTCCGATGCTTCGCGTCGTGTCCGGCGCGATGGCGTTCGCATCCAGGTACGCGCCCCGGAACCCGGTCGCCGCGACCGTCTGCGCCAGCTCGACCGCCGCGTGAGGGGGGCACACGGACAGCGCGATCTCGGACTGGTCGAGCGCCGCTTTCAGCGTCCCGGCGTCCTCCAGGCCCGCCGCTCCCGCGCGATCGCGCGTCGCGCCGCCGCGCCCCGCAGAGACCCAGAGCACACGGGCGCCGCCCGCGCGTGCCGCCGCGCCGACCTCGGCGCCCATTTCGCCGGGGTGGAGGATGCAGATCGTCGTCGTGGGCATGATTCCGGCTCCGGTTGTGACTGCGCCATTCTAGCGGTGCCCGCCGCCGGCGCATCTGGACGACAATAGCGCCGGACGACAATCGCGGCGCCGAAACGGCGACGCTCGGGAGAACGGGTCATGGAATTCGAGTACTCGGAGAAAGTGAAGCCGCTGCAGGAGAAGCTGCGCCGGTTCATGGACGACCACATCTATCCCAACGAGCGCCGTCACGACGAGGAGATCGAGGAGAACACCCGGGCGGGGCGGCGCTGGACGCCGCTCAAGCTCGTCGAGGAGCTGAAGGCGAAGGCGCGCGGGCAGGGGCTGTGGAACCTGTGGTGGCCGAAGGCGCACGGCGGCGACCTCTCGAACGTCGAGTACGCAACCCTCTGCGAGATCATGGGCCGCGTTCACTGGGCGCCCGAGGCGTTCAACTGCTCCGCGCCCGACACCGGCAACATGGAAACGCTCATGCTCTACGGCACGCCGGCGCAGAAGGAGCAGTGGCTGAAGCCGCTCACCGAGGGAAAGATCCGGTCGTGCTTCGCGATGACCGAGCCGGAGGTCGCCTCGTCGGATGCGACCAACATCCGCACGAGCATCGTGCGCGACGGCGACCACTACGTCGTGAACGGCCGCAAGTGGTGGTCCTCCGGCGCGATGGATCCGCGCTGCCAGATCTTCATCCTCATGGGCAAGACCGACCCGGAGGGGCCGCGCCACCAGCAGCAGTCGATGGTGCTGATCCCGCGCGACACGCCCGGCGTGAAGGTGCTGCGGCCGCTGACGATCTTCGGCGCCGACGACGCGCCGCACGGCCACGCCGAGACGCTGTTCGAGAACGTCCGCGTCCCGGTCGCGAACATCCTGCTCGGGGAGGGGCGCGGCTTCGAGATCGCGCAGGGCCGGCTCGGCCCCGGCCGCATTCACCACTGCATGCGCGCGATCGGCGCGTCTGAGCGCGCGCTCGAGCTGATGTGCAAGCGGACGCTCGCGCGCGTCACGTTCGGCAAGCCGGTCGCCGAGCGGACCGTCACGCAGGAGCGCATCGCCGAGTCGCGGACGCGAATCGAGGCGGCGCGGCTGCTGACCTTGAAGGCCGCCTACAGGATGGATACCGTCGGCAACAAGCAGGCGCGGGCCGAGATCGCGATGATCAAGGTGTTCGTGCCGAACGTCGCCCAGCAGGTGATGGACTGGGCGATCCAGGCGCACGGCGGCGGCGGCGTGAGCGACGATTTTCCGGTCGCCTGGATGTACGCCTGGAACCGGGTGCTGCGGCTCGTCGACGGGCCGGACGAGGTCCATCGCAACGCGATCGCCAAGCTCGAGCTGGCGAAGCACATCAAGGCGCCGGCGAAGAGCTGAGGTCGGCGCGCGAGGCGCTGGCGCCGGTGGTTGAGCGCAGGCGCCGCTGGTCGAGCGCTAGCGCCGGTCGCGGATGAGGCCGCGCAGCAGGAACCGGCTCGGATGAACGGCTTCGACCACCGAGCGGGGCAGCGGCGCGGGCTCGTCCTCGAGGCAGGCTGCCAGCAGCTCGCCGGAGAGCGGCGCGGTAACGAGCCCGCGCGAGCCGTGCGCGGCGTTCACGTAAAGACCTTCGAGCCAGGGGGATGGCGCGTCGAGTTCCAGCGTCGCGTCGTGGGCGAGCCGCGCGTAGGCGGCGGCGAAACGCGCTGCGTCCACGACCGGGCCGATGATCGGCAGGTAGTCCGGGCTGGAGCAGCGCAGCGCCGCCCGTCCCGCGAGCCGCTCGGGGTCGAGGCGGTCGGCGCCGAGCGCGGCGTATAGCGCCGGTGCGAGCGCAGCCAGCTTCGCGAGGTTTTCGGCGTGTTCGCCGGCGCTCACGCCGGTCGAGCGGTCGCGAAACCTGTGGGTTGCGCCCAGGCAGTGGGCGCCGTCGACCGCGGGCGCCACATAGCCTTCCCCGCACAGCACCGTGCGCAGCGCGCGGCTGGCGGGCGTGGCGGGAGCGAGCGTGAGCTGGCCGCGGATCAGGCGGAGCGGGAGATGGGCGGTCGTGCCGAATGCGGCCGACGCGCCGGAGGCGGCAACCACCACCACCGGCGCGGCCGCGATGGGGCCGGCGCGGTCACTGACCTCCCAGCCGTCCCCGCTCCGCTCGAGCTCGAGCGCGGCGCGTCCGAGCTCGAGCCGGACGAGGGGGTGTGTGGCGAGCGCGCGGCAGAGCGCGGGCGGGCGCACCCATCCCGCGCGCGGGAAGAGCAGGCCGCCCCAGGGGACCTCGATGCCGGTGCGGGCGGACGCGGCTGCCCGATCGAGCCGGTCGAGGAATCCGGGCGGCCAGCCCTGCGCGGCGAGTCGCGACTGGCGGCGGCGCTCCGCATCGTCGTGCTCGAGTTGCAGAACGCCGCAGGCATCGAAGTCCGCGCCGCGCTCGAGTCCGAGCGCCGGGAGGCTGCGCGCGGTGTATTCGAGCCCGCTCGCGGCGAGCTCGCTGAGCGCGGTGGCGTGGGGCGAGAGGCGCGCGTAGAGCGCGCCCTGTGGATTCCCGGACGCCTCGGCCGCGAGCGCCGCGTGCCGGTCGAGAAGCGTGATCGCCCAGCCGCGCGCGGCGAGGCTGGCGGCAGTCGCCGTGCCGGCGAGGCCGGCGCCGATCACGATCGCGCGCCGCTCGCCGGCGTGCCGGGCGGGCCGCGCAAACCACGGGGGACGCCAGGACGAGGGCGGCGGTGTGCGGAGCGCGCCGCGCAGCATCTCCCGCTTGCGGCCGAACCCCGGTGCCTTCTCGACGACGAAGCCGGCCGCCTCGAGCGCGCGGCGGACCTCGCCCGCGACGGTGTAGCTCGCGCAGGTCGCACCCGGCGCGGAGCGCCGCGCGATCCCGGCGAGGATCTCCGGCGCCCACATCGCGGGGTTCCTGGCCGGCGCGAAGCCGTCGAGGAACCACGCGTCCGCCTTCGCGTCCAGCCGTGGCAGGACCGCGCCCACGTCGCCGGCGAGGAGGGTGAGGAGGACCCGGCCGCGGTCGAAGGCGAAGCGGTGCCAGCCGGGCGGGACCTCGGTCCACTGCGCCGTCAGTGCCTTGCGGTAGCGGGCGAGCGCGGGCCACATCCCGAGCGTGCGCGCGACCTCGGCGGTCGGAAGCGGATGTCGCTCGACGGCGACGTAGTGCAGGCGCGCCTCCGGCGGTGCGACTTCGTCCCAGAGCGCCCACGCGGCGGCGAAGTTGAGGCCGGTTCCGAAGCCGGTTTCGCCGATCGTGAAGGAGGCACGTGCCGCAAGGGCAGCCCAGCGTTCGGGCAGGCGATTGCCCCCGAGGAACACGTGGCGAGCCTCCGCCAGACCGGATTCGCGCGCGAAGTAGACGTCGCCGAAGCGCGGCGACACCGGGTGGCCATCCTGCCAGTCGATGAGCGGGGCGCGGTCGTCCGGGGCGTCGTCGGCGGGATCGGGCATGGCGTTACCGAGGCCGGAACGATACCCGGACCGCCGTGAAAAACGGCACGCCGGGGTACGCGCCGGGTCGGCGCCGCTCGCCTCGGGCGCCGTCCGGGGGTATCATCGCCGCCCATCGAACCCCAAGATCTAGGGGCTGTCTCGAAAATGGCAACGAAATCTAGGGCCTACAGCGCCGAAGACATCGAGATCCTCGAGGATCTCTCGCCGATCCTCCACCGCCCGGGGATGTACACCGACCCGGCCAATCCGAACCACGCGCTGGTGGAGGTGATCGACAACGCCGCCGACGAGGGGCTCGCCGGGTTCGCGCAGAAGATCGCGGTGACCCTGTACGAGGACGGCTCGGCGCAGGTGATCGACGACGGCCGCGGGATCCCGGTCGACATCCACCCGAAGAAGAAGATACCGGCGGTGCAGGTGATCTTCACCACGCTCCACTCCGGCGGCAAGTTCCGCAAGACCGACAAGGATGCCGCCTACCGCATCGCCGGCGGCCTGCACGGCGTCGGCGTGTGCGTGACCAACGCGCTCGCGAAGCGCGTGGAGGTCGAGATCGCGCGCGACGGTGCGCGCCATCGCCTCGTCTTCGCCGACAACGGCAAGGTCAAGGAGGCGCTCAAGCGGATCGGCGCCGCGGGCCCGCGCGAAAGCGGGACGCGCGTGCGGTTCTGGCCCGATCCGAAGTACTTCGACTCGCCGCAGATCGTGGTCGCGGACGTCGCGGCGCTGCTGCGCGCGAAAGCGATGCTTCTTCCGGGCGTCCGGTTCACGCTCGGGGTGGAGAAGAAAGGGAAGATCGAGACCCAGACCTGGCACTTCCCCGAAGGCATCAAGGGCTATTTCGCCGCCGCCGTCGGCGGCCTCGACCCGGTCGCCGAGACCTTCCTCGGCGAGCGCTACATCGCCGCGCAGTCGGAGTCGGACAGCTTCGCCGAGGGCGAGGGCGCGATGTGGGCGATCGCGTGGACGCCGGAGGGCGACGTCGTCGCCGAGTCCTACGTCAACATGATCCCGACCCGCATCGGCGGCACGCACGTGTCGGGCCTGCGCGAAGGCGTCTACAACGCCATCCGCAACTTCATCGACCACCACGCGATGGGGCAGCGCGGCCTGAAGATCGTCCCCGAGGACGTCTGGTCGCGCGCGTGCTACGTGCTCGCGGTGAAGATGCTCGACCCGCAGTTCAAGGGCCAGGTGAAGAACGAGCTGATCTCGCGCGACGGGGTGAAGCTCGTCGCACAGATGATCCGCGACCCGTTCGAGCTGTGGCTCAACACCCACGTCGACGAGGGCAAGCGGATCGCGGAGCTCGCGATCCGGCAGGCGCTCGCGCGGACCAAGGCGGCGCAGAAGGTCGAGCGCCGCAAGATCTCGGGCATCGCGGTGCTGCCGGGCAAGCTCACCGACTGCGCCTCCGACGATCCCGACCGCAACGAGCTCTTCATCGTCGAGGGCGACTCGGCGGGCGGCTCGGCGAAGCAGGCGCGCGACAAGGAGTTCCAGGCGGTGCTGCCGCTCAAGGGCAAGCCGAAGAACACCTGGCAGGACAGCGCCGACACGCTCTATTCCAACAAGGAGATCGAGGCGATCGCGCTCGCGATCGGCGTCGACCACCACAAGCCCGAGGACGCGGTCGATCTCGCGAGCCTGCGCTACCGGAAGCTCATCATCCTCGCCGACGCGGACGTCGACGGGGCGCACATCCGGGTGCTGCTGCTGACGCTCTTCTTCCGCCACTTCCCGCGGCTGATCGAGCGCGGCCACGTGTTCGTCGCCCAGCCGCCGCTCTTCCGCATCGACGTCCCCGGGCAGGGCAAGGGCAAGCCCGCCCGGAAGCTCTACGCGCTCGACCGGCAGGAGCTCGCCGGGATCGAGGAGAAGCTCGTCGACGAAGGGGTGAAGGAAGGCGCCTGGACCGTGAGCCGGTTCAAGGGCCTGGGCGAGATGAGTCCGGAGCAGCTCTGGGAGACGACGCTCAACCCCGACACGCGCCGGATGCTGCCGGTCCGCGTCGAGGACGGCATGCTCGAGGCCGACCGCGAGACCTTTAACATGATGATGGCGCGCGAGAACGCGACCCAGCGGCGCGAGTGGATGGAGACCTTCGGCAACCTCGTCGATGCCGACATCTCCTAGGAAGGGTAGCGGGATGGGCAACCAGAAGGATCTCTTCGACGGGCTCGGCGCCGCAGCGGCGGCGAAGCGGGCGGCGAAGGACGCGGTGAAGGAGGCGAAGTCCGCCAGGCAGGCGGCAGAGCGAGGCGGGGGCGCTGCGGCGAGCGGCGGCGCCGGCGGTACGCCGCCGCGATCGGGCGACGGCGGACACGGCGGGCGCCTGCCGCCCCATTTCGCCCCGCTCGCCGGCGAGCTCGGCGACAGCCTGCCGCTCGGCCGCTACGCCTCGACGCAGTACCTCCAGTACGCGATCGCGACCGTCAAGGATCGCGCGCTGCCCCGCGTCGGCGACGGCCAGAAGCCGGTGCAGTCGCGCATCCTCTACGCGATGTGGGACATGGGCGGCCGCTCGGGCACGCCGCGCAAGAAATCCGCCCGCGTGGTCGGCGACGTGCTCGGCAAGTTCCATCCGCACGGCGATGCGTCCGTGTACGACGCGCTCGTCCGGCTCTCGCAGGATTTCACGCTGCGCTATCCGCTGATCGACGGCGAGGGCAACTTCGGCTCGCGCGACGGCGACGACCCGGCGGCGATGCGCTACACCGAGGCGCGGCTGACGAAGTTCGCCGAGGTGCTGCTCGCGGAGCTCGACCAGGGCACGGTCGACTTCGTGCCCAACTACGACGGCAGCACGATGGAGCCGGCGATCCTGCCCGCGCGGCTGCCGGTGCTCCTCCTGAACGGGGCTTCCGGCATCGCGGTCGGGATGGCGACCGAGATCCCGCCGCACAACCTCGTCGAGGTCGCGCAGGCCGCGATCGCGATGATCGGCGAGCCCGATCTCACCCTCGCCGGCGTCATGAAGTACGTCAAGGGGCCGGATTTCCCCGGCGGCGGCCAGATCATCACCCCGCGCGCCGAGATGAAGGACGCCTACCAGAGCGGCCGCGGCTCGGTCCGCGTGCGCGCGCGCTGGACGATCGAGCGCCTCGCCCGCGGCCAGTGGCAGCTGGTCGTCACCGAGCTTCCGCCCGGTGCGTCGGCGCGCAAGGTGCTCGAAGAGATCGACGCGATCACCAATCCCCAGGCGAAGCCGGGCAAGAAGTCGCTCACGCCGGAGCAGACGCGGGAGAAGCAGCTCGCGCTCTCGCTCCTCGAGCGGGCGCGCGACGAGTCCGATCGCGCGCATCCGGTGCGCCTCGTGTTCGAGCCGCGCACTGCAAAGGTCGGCGAGGAGGAGTTCGCGAATTTCCTGCTGGCGAAGACGAGCCTCGAGACGAACGCGCCGCTCAACCTGGTGATGGTCGGACTCGACGGCCGGCCGACCGGCAAGAACCTGCGCGACGCGATCGCGGAGTGGCTCGAGTTCCGGTTCGCCACCGTCACGCGGCGCACGCAGCACCGGCTCGAGCAGGTGCTCGACCGCGTCCACGTGCTCGAAGGCCGGATGATCGTCCTCCTCAACGTGGACAAGGTCATCAAGATCATCCGGAATGCCGATGATCCCAAGGCGGACCTCATCAAGGCGTTCAAGCTGAGCGAGCGCCAGGCCGACGACATCCTCGAGATCCGGCTGCGCCAGCTCGCGAAGCTCGAGCACATCAAGGTCGAGCAGGAGCTCGACGAGCGCAGGAAGGAGCGCAAGGGCCTGGAGCGGATTCTCGGCAGCAGGAAGGTGCTCGAGGAGCTGGTGACCGGGGAGATCGAGGCGGACGTCAAGACGTTCGGCGACAAGCGGCGCACCCGCATCGAGGAATCGGAGAAGGCGAGCGTCGAAACCCCGGTCGTCGACGAGCCGATGACCGTGATCTTCTCGAAGAACGGCTGGGTACGCGCGCGCCAGGGCTGGGGCGTGGACGCCTCGGCGCTCTCGTTCAAGGAGGGGGACGCGCTCGGTGCCCTGATCCAGTGCCGGACGGTGGACCCGGTCGTGTTCCTCGATTCGAAGGGCCGCGCCTACACGGCCGAGGCGGCGCAGCTCCCGTCGGCGCGGGGCGACGGCGCGCCGGCGTCGTCGCTCGTCGAGGTGCAGGAAGGCGGCAAGATCATGTACTGCGTCGCCGGCAAGCCCGAGACGAGCGTGCTGGTGGCGTCCACCGGCGGGTACGGATTCTTCTCGAAGCTCGCCGACATGATCTCGAACCGCCGGGCGGGGCGCGAGTTCATGACGCTCGACGAGGGCGAGACGCCGATCGCGCCGGTGATCTACGACGAGACGCCCGGCAATCTGGTGGCGGCGGCTTCCGCCGAGGGGCGGCTGCTCGTGTTCGCGGCCGCCGAGCTGCGCGCGCTCGCGCGCGGACGCGGCGTGATCGTGATGGGACTGGAAGAAGGCGAGCAGCTCGTTGCGGTCGCGGTCACCGCGAAGCGGGAGATCGCACTGACCGGTGTCGCGCCCCGCAGCGGCAAAGAGAAGGAGATCGTCATTGCCGGTGCGAAGTTCGAGCACCACGTCGGCCACCGCGCGCGCATGGGGCGCGTGCTGCCGGAGAAGCTGAAGCCGCCGTACCTGCTCCGCGTGGTCGCCGCGGCCGGCTCGGCGGCCTGATACCGGAACCGCGCGCGGGGAGGCGAGGGCCGCATGCTAGACTCGCGCGAGCGAGTTGGACATCGCCCACGATCAATGGCGGGCCTCCCCGCATTGCAGCGTGGTGAACCTGGTCAGGTCCGGAAGGAAGCAGCCACAGCTACTTGCTGCAAGTGCCGGGGTAAGGCTCGCCAACCCTATCTCTCGTCATCCTCATTTCATCCGCTTCGAGCGTCCGTAGCCCCGATCCACCGCAGTCTCGCGACGCGGATTTCGTCCTCTACGCGCGCGCGCGACGGCGGGCTCATGCTCCGCGCCACCGCCGCTGATAAAATCGCGCCACCATGACCTACCAGGTGCTCGCCCGCAAGTGGCGGCCGCGGAACTTCGCGGCGATGGTGGGGCAGGAGCACGTGGTGCGGGCGCTGACGAATGCGCTCGAGCAGCAGCGGCTCCATCACGCTTACCTCTTCACCGGGACGCGCGGCGTCGGCAAGACGACGCTCGCGCGCATCCTCGCCAAGGCGCTCAACTGCGAGACCGGCATCACCCCGACGCCGTGCGGCAAGTGCCCGGCGTGCCTCGAGATCGACGCCGGCCGCTACGTCGACCTGATGGAAGTGGACGCGGCGACCAACACCAAGGTCGACGAGATGCGCCAGCTGCTCGACGGCGCGGCGTATGCGCCGACGCGGGGCCGCTTCAAGGTCTACGTGATCGACGAAGTGCACATGTTGTCGAACTCGGCGTTCAACGCGATGCTGAAGACGCTGGAGGAGCCGCCGGAGCACGTCAAGTTCATCCTCGCCACCACCGACCCGCAGAAGATTCCGGTCACGGTGCTGTCGCGCTGCCTGCAGTTCAACCTGAAGCAGATGCCGGCGGGGGCGATCGCCGGGCATCTCGAGCGGGTGCTGAAGGAGGAGGGCGTGCCGGCCGAGGCGGCGGCGCTGCGGCTGGTTGCGCACTCGGCGCGCGGCAGCATGCGCGACGCGCTCAGCCTCGTCGATCAGGCGATCGCGTACTCCGGCGGTAATCTCGCCGAGGCGACGGTCCGGGCGATGCTGGGGACGGTCGACACCGGCCATCTGCTCGACGTGCTCGAGGCGCTCGGCCGCGGGGATTCGGGCGCGGTACTCGCGATCGCCGGCGCGATGGAGGCGCGCAGCCTCTCGTTCGAGGGCGCGCTCGCCGAGCTCGCGCGGATCCTGCACCGGCTCGCGCTCGCCCAGACCGCGCCCGATGCGATCCCGGAGGATGCACCCGACCGCGAGCGCATCCTTGCGCTCGCGCGTGCGCTGGCTCCCGAGGACGTCCAGCTCTACTACCAGATCGCGCTCCAGGGCCGGCAGGATCTGCCGCTCGCGCCGGACGAGTACGCCGGATTCACGATGGCGCTGCTGCGGATGCTCACGTTCGCGCCGGTCGAGCCGGGCGCGGAAATGGCGTCCCTCGAGGCGCCACGGGCGGCGCGCAGCGGATCGATTTCCACCGCATCGACCTCGGCCGCGTCGAACGCCCCGGTGCCGGCTCCCGCCGCGCGGAGCGTGGCCGCGAAAGCGGGGTTCGACGGTGATTGGCCCGCCGTCGCGCGGGCGCTCCGTGTCACCGGTGCGGCGAAGCAGCTCGCCGAGCGGAGCGAGCTCGTGTCCTTCAATGCTGGTGCGCTGGAGCTTGCCGTCGGGTCCGAATCGCGCGCGCTCGCCGACAAGGGCTACGTGGACAAGCTGAAAGCGGCGCTGGGGGAACACTTCGGGCGACCGCTTGCGCTGACCGTCCGGGTTGGCGCGGTGAATGGCCGTTCCGCCGCGGCGATCGCCGAAGGCGAACGGCGCACGCAGGCAGACGCGGCAACCGCACGGATGGACGCCGACCCGTTCGTGCAGGAGCTGGTGGCGGGATTCGATGCCACGATCGAATCGATCAAGCCGGTCGGAGAAGGGACGCGCTCATGATGAACAAGGGGCAGCTCGCCGGGCTGATGAAGCAGGCGCAGCAGATGCAGGACAACATGCGCAAGATGCAGGAGCAGCTCGCGACGATCGAGGTCGAGGGGCAGTCCGGCGCGGGGATGGTCAAGGTCGTGATGACCTGCCGCCACGACGTCAAGCGGGTGAGCATCGACCCGTCGCTCGTCGGCGACGACAAGGAGATGCTCGAGGACCTCGTGGCCGCCGCGGTGAACGATGCGGTCCGCCGGGTGGAGGCTACCGTGCAGGAGAAGATGGCGGGCGTGACCGCCGGGCTGCCCCTGCCGCCCGGCATGAAGCTGTTCTAGCGAGGATGAAGCCGGCTTCCGCGCTCGAGGAGCTGATCGACGCGCTGCGCTGCCTGCCCGGCGTCGGGCCGAAATCGGCGCAGCGGATGGCCTACCACCTGCTGCAATACGATCCGGCGGGGGCGCAACGTCTCGCCGGCGCGATCGGGCGTGCGCTCGGAAAGATCCGGCGTTGCAGCCGCTGCAACACCTTCACCGAGGACGAGGTCTGCGGTCTTTGCGCCTCGCCCAAGCGCGACGCGGCCCTCCTCTGCGTGGTCGAGACGCCGGCCGATCTCGCGACGATGGAGCAGACCGCCGCCTATCAGGGCCTGTACTTCGTGCTGATGGGGCGCCTCTCGCCGCTCGACGGCATCGGTCCGCGAGACGTCGGGCTCGACAAGCTCGTGGCGCGCTCGTGCGACGGTGTCGTGCGGGAGGTCATCCTCGCCACCAACTTCACCAACGAGGGCGAGGCGACCGCGCACTACATCGGCGAGATGCTGCGCGACCGCGGCCTCGCGATCTCGCGCATCGCGCGCGGCATCCCCGTTGGCGGCGAGCTCGAGTTCGTCGACCCCGGGACGCTCGCGCAGGCGTACTACGAGCGGCGGCCGGCATGACCCGGCCGCCCGGCGCGACGCAGCCGTCCGACGGGCCGCGGCCGCCCGGCGCGACGCGGCCGTCCGACGGGCCGCGGCCGCTCGGCGGGACGCGGCCGCTCGGCGGGACGCGGCCGCTCGGGACCACCCGTCCGCTCGAAGGACTGAAGGTCCTCGAACTCGGACAGCTCATCGCCGGACCGTTCGCAGGCAAGTTCTTCGGCGAGTTCGGCGCGGAGGTGATCAAGATCGAGCCGCCCGAGGGCGGCGATCCGCTGCGCCAGTGGCGCAAGCTCCACGACGGCACGTCGCTGTGGTGGTACGTGCAGAACCGGAACAAGAAATCGGTGACGGTAAACCTCCGGGTGCCCGAGGGGCAGGAGATCGTCCGGCGTCTTGCGCGCGACGCCGACGTCCTGATCGAGAATTTCCGGCCCGGAACGATGGAGAAGTGGGGCCTGGGGTACGAGGGTCTCGCCGCCGAGAACCCCGGGCTCGTCATGCTGCGCCTGTCCGGGTTCGGCCAGACCGGCCCGATGCGCGATCAGGCGGGTTTCGGAGCGATCGGTGAGTCGATGGGCGGCCTGCGCTACGTCACCGGGTTTCCCGATCGCCCGCCGGTGCGGTCGAATCTTTCCATCGGCGACGCGATCGCGTCCCTGCACGGCGTCATCGGCACGATGATGGCGCTGCACCATCGCAATGCGAACGGCGGCAAGGGGCAGGTCGTCGACGTCGCGTTGTACGAAGCCGTGTTCAACATGATGGAAAGCACGCTGCCCGAGTTCGACATGTTCGGGGTCGTGCGCGAGCGCACCGGGAGCAACCTGACCGGAATCGTCCCGTCGAACACCTATCTCAGCCGCGACCGGCTCCACGTCGTCATCGGCGCCAACGGCGACAGCATCTTCAAGCGGCTGATGACACTGATTGGCCGCGACGACCTCGGCAACGACCCGTCGCTCGCCGACAACGCCGGGCGTGCGCAGCGGGCGGACGAGCTCGACCGGGTCATCGGCGAGTGGACCGCGACGCTCGATGCCCAGGAGCTGGTGCGGCGACTGAACGAGGCGCAGGTGCCGAACGGCAAGATCTACAGCATCGCCGACATCGTCCACGACCCGCAGTTCGCTGCGCGGGAGATGATCCGCGAGGTCCGGCTGCCCGACGGCGCGCTGCTCAAGGTGCCGGCGGTGGTGCCGAAGCTCGGCGTGACGCCGGGCGAGGTCGGCCAGATCGGCCCAAAGCTCGGCGAGCACACCGACGAAATCCTCGGCCGGCTCGGATTCTCAGCGGCAGACATCGCGGGATTGCGCGCCCGCGGGGTCGTTTAGCCCGCCCGCAGGGGGCGCCAGGGTCGTACGCGTGCTGACCAGCGGCAGAAGGCGCCCGTTTCAGCCCCTGCTTAGCGTCAATGATCGGGGCAGCTCTCGGTCCGCGGTTGTCCGGCTCATCCAGCGCCGGACCGAAAGCGGTCAGAGGCGCGTTTCCAGGTGAACCGGCCGTCAAAGGTTTGACACGTCCTTTCGCGAGGCACTATAATTCCGCTTCTCTGCCGGTCGCGGGGTGGAGCAGTCTGGCAGCTCGTCGGGCTCATAACCCGAAGGTCATAGGTTCAAATCCTATCCCCGCAACCAACGCTCTTTAACAATCCAGACAGCCGATAGGTGTGGGCGCTGGTTCGGGTGCCACGGCAACGCGTTCGCGCGTAGCCGAAGCTCGGTACTCAAGCAAGCGTTCACACAACTGTCATTGAGAACGTTCCGGAAGCTTTTCCGGGACGTTCCGTCAGACTTTGAGTGAGCGCGTTCGGCGCGACGGCCCCGTCTTTCCGGGACCGGCGCACCGGTGATCGCATCCGCGATCCAAACAGGATTCAACTGAAGAGTTTGATCCTGGCTCAGATTGAACGCTGGCGGCATGCCTTACACATGCAAGTCGAGCGCGAAAGGGGGGCAACCCCCGAGTAGAGCGGCGGACGG